>ERZ1106963.195-NODE-195-length-95103-cov-7.229684_pt1 | contig 95103 bp, 100 predicted proteins | sample MGYA00403681_ERZ1106963 | MGnify/ENA primary metagenome ERZ1106963 (study PRJEB35170, sample SAMEA104062407) | human gut metagenome | biome: human gut; feature: human-associated habitat; material: faeces | place: Denmark | collected 2012-05-03 ...
TGCGAGTCATCATCCCCACATCACCGCCTTTGCTTTTCCTCCAGTATACCATATGAGTAGCGGCTATGCGGAGTTTTGTCAACAGGGCCGATGTGCAGCAGCCCCCGGAACTGCGTCTTCGGGAAGGGCTTCAGGCAGGAGACGGAGATCGCGCCCTTGCCGAAGTACCTGCGGAAGAGCATCGCGATGACCACGACGCCGACGAGCCTGGAGAGGCCGCTGGAGATGGCCGCGCCCGCGACGCCGAGGGCGGGAAGACCGATGAGGCCGTTTATGAGCAGCGCGTTGCAGCCTATGTTCATGACGTTGACTAGTACGGATACCAGCATCGTCTGCTTCATGAGCTGGCAGCTGCGGAAGAAGGCCGTGAAGGTCAGGTATACCGCCTGCAGCACCATACCGGCGCCGATGATGCGGATGTAGAGCACGGCCTCGTCGAAGATCTCCTCGGGAACGCTCATCATGCGGTAGATGGGCCCGCAGAGGAACACCAGGATCGCGCTCACCGCGAGACCGAAGATGAGGTTTGCAAGCAGTGACACAGTGTAAGTCTCGCGCAGACGCTCCGTGCTCTTCGCGCCGAGATACTGGGAGATGAGTATCGTCGCCGCGGTGCAGATGACCGAGAATACGATGAGCAGCAGGTTGACTATCTGGTTCGCATTGCCGATGGCCCCGACCAGATCCGGGTCATACCACCCGACCATGATCTGGTCCGCATTGCCGACCAGCATCTGCAATACCAGCTCAATAAAAATAGGCCACGTCAGGCTCAGAATGTTGTTTTCGTTCTTAACGGACTTGAGCTTCTCCATATTACTCCCCAACCAGAAATATTGCACAAAATTGGCATATGTAATTTAGCTAATTTATTATAGTGCCCGCCGCTGAAAAGTCAATCGGCATTGTTAACACAGTTTTTATCTCTCTCCGAAGAAAATTTGCAAAAAGCTATTGACATTTCGGCTACTACTGAATATTATCTAATAGTGGTTAGCAGAAAGGAGTGACTCTGTGAACTCTCAATATAAGAAAGGCGTGCTGGAGCTGTGCGTGCTCTCGCTGCTCAAGAAGCGGGACTGCTACGGCTACGAGATCTCGGAATACCTCTCCCGGCACATTGACATCGCGGACGGCACGGTCTACCCCATCTTGCGCAAGCTTAAGGCGGACGGGCTGCTGACGACCTATTTGCAGGAGGAGAGCGGCGGACCGCCGAGGAAGTATTACAAGCTGACATCCCTCGGCGCGGAGGCATACGCGCGGGACAGGGCCGAGTACCTGACCTTTGCGCGCACGGTGCTGCAGCTTTTGGAGGAGGATGACTCAAATGACCAAAACTGAATTTCTCACGCGCCTCGGCGCGGAGCTCAAGGCCCGTAAAGTGGCCGATATGGACGACATACTGGGCGAATACAGCCGCCACTTCGACTACAAGCTGGCCGACGGCTACTCTGAGGAGGAGATCGCCGCACGCCTGGGCAGTCCCGAGGAGCTGGCCGCTCAGTTCGAGTCCGAGGCCCCGGATAAGAGCGAAAAGCACGGCGGAGGAGCAAGGTCCGCCGTGACCTGGACCGGTCTGGTGTTTTTGGACATCTTTGTGCTGAGCTTTTTCCTGGTGTTCGCTTGCTGGGTGCTCGTTGCGGCATGCGCCGCCGTGTCATCGGGGCTCATCGCGCTCTGCCTGCTCATACCCTTTGACATGCAGCCGTATGTGAGTCTGCCCGAGATGCCCTACTGGTGCGGCGCGGTCTACGCGCTGGCACTGGCGGCGCTTGCCGTGCTCGCCTGGGTGGGCTGCCGGTACTTTGCCGCGCTGCTGGCGCAGCTCTGGCGGGCGTATTTCCGCTTCCACCGCAACGCCTCCGCCGCGGCTGCCGGGCGGCCGGTCCTCCCTCCCCTGCCCTGCGTGCCGCAGTTCGCGCCCGAGCGCAAGCGCCGTATGCGCCGCGTTCTGCTCGTGTCGCTCATCGCCTTCGTGCTGTTTACCGCCGCTGCGATGGTGACATCTATGCTCACTGCGGGTGCGGTCGAGTACTGGCATGTCTGGGGCTGGTTTATGTGAGGGGGCGCTGTGCGTGTCGGCACTCAATGTCTTTGGCCTCTGCGTCTTTGCCTCGCTGGTCTGGACGGCGCACGAGCTCTCAAAACGGCCTGAAAACCTGAGAACGCGCGCCGTACGTCGTCTCTCCGCCCTGCTTTTGGGCGTGAATGTCCTCAAATACGCCCTGCCGCCACTCATGGGAGGGGAGCTGGTGCTGCCTGTGGAGTTTTCCGCCGCAGCGTACTTCACGACCCCGGCGATACTGCTCTTTGGGCCGAAGCGTCTGCGCTGCTGGGCGGCGTATGCGGGGCTGCTGGCAGGCTCGGTGTACTACTCCGCCATGGTCCTGGCCGGGGACGCCATATACGGCGCCTATCCGCCCTCAAGTGTGCTCCTCTCGCTCTTCTGCCACGGCTCACTGCTCGTACTTGGCCTAATTGTGACCGGGACGGAGAGCTTCACGCGGCGGGAGACGGCGCTTTTGCCGCTGGGAGTCGCTGTTGTAGCCGTACGCGCGGCGCTGCTCCGGCCCTGGTCCGGCAGCGGGACGTTGCTAATATACGAACTGCTCGACGCGCGCATACTGCGCTCGGCTCTGCCCGCCGGGAACCTTTCCATTGCGCTGGGCGTGTACCATTTGACTGTGGGTGTTATGATACTGCTGTCGGCGCGGCTTTACCTTGCAGTGAACCGTGCGAGCCTCAGGCGCGGCGAGGAACATTTGAAGGTCGTGCCCGTCTAAGATTCCCGTTGGGAGGGTTGTGCTTTGCATTCGATATCTGACCGCCTGCGCGCTTACGGCAAGGTCGAGAGCTGCATCTCGGCCTGCGGCATACTCGTGCTCGCGGCGCTCTACGTCTACTGGTGGACGTCTACGCCGAGGAGCCTTGCCGGGCGCGCGGAGGCGCTTGTGAGCCTTGTGCTCTTCATATGGGTCTGCCTGCGCTTTGTGCCCGTCTGGGTGGCGGCCTGGCGCGGGAATGAGCTGCCCGCGGCGCCGGAAGCGGCCAAGGCCGCGCCGGAGCATATACGGCTGAAGATATTTCTCTCGCTGCTGGGCTTCTGCATCGGCATGACTCTGCTGGTCTGGCTGCTGCGCCTGCTTGAGGGCAACCACGAGAGCTACTATGCCTCGCTGCAATACTGGACCTACACCGACAGCCACCACTACATCGACATCGCGCGCGACGGCTACATCAGCGAGGCCGACGTTCCCGGGCTCATTGAACTTGGGGTGTTTGCCGACGAGAACGCCGCGATGGACAGGCTGGTGCAGCTGGTATTCCTGCCGGGCTACCCCGCTGCCATCGGGCTGATGTATCTGCTGGTGCGCAATTACATCCTCGCGGCCTTCCTCGTCTCGGCGCTCTGCTTTGCGGGGGCTGGCTGCGTGCTGTACAGCCTCTTCCGCCTGGACTACGGCCACGCGGCGGCGCTCAGGGCGATAAAGCTGCTGTGCGTGCTGCCGGGCTCCTTCTTCTTCGCCTCACCGATGAGCGAGGGCATGTTCCTGCTCTGCTGCGCGCTGTGCGTCTATCTTGCCCGGCGCGGTAAATTCGGCCTCGGCTGTCTTGCGGGCGCTTATGCGGCCTTCACGCGCTCGCTGGGGCTCATGCTGTTCGTGCCTGTGATATTTGAGCTCGTGAGCGCGTATCTGCGGGGCGGAAAGCGCAAGAGCGCTCTGCCGCGCTTCCTCTGGGCGCTGCTCATCCCCGCGGGCTTCGGCGTCTACTGCTACATCAACTACCGCGTCTCGGGGAATCCGTTCAAGTACATGGAGTATCAGTCCGAGCACTGGGGCCAGAACTTCGGCTTCTTCTTCGGCACCGCGGCATATCAGCTGGAGAACGCCGTGTCCTATCTGCAAAGCGGCCGCAGCTCGGTCTGGGGGCTCTGGATACCGAACCTCATCTGGAGCTTCTTTGCCCTCATCATCATGATCCCCGGCGCAAAGCGGCTGCGTCCCGGCTATACGGCCTGGTTCATTGCCTATTACGTTATCGCCATCGGCGCGACCTGGCTGCTGAGCGCGCCGAGGTACCTCATAGCGATGCCCGCCGTCTGCCTCTCCCTCTCGCTTGTGACCGAAAAGCCTGCACGCGAGCGCCTGGCCTTTGCGGTGTGCGCGCCGCTCTCGCTGCTGTATCTCGTGGCGTTCACGCTGAACTTACAGGTGTGGTAAACGATAAAAAATACCGGGAAGCAACGCTTCCCGGTATTTTTTTGCTTAGTTCAAACTCAGCCCTGCTTGGCGGCGTGGCCGATCTCCCAGCCGCGGCGGAAGGCCTTCTCGTTGAGCGGGTTGAGCTCCGGGCGCTTGGCGCCGAGCTTCTTGAAGGCGGTCTGCAGCACGTTCTCGGCGGGCAGGACCTCGGTGTAGCCGATGATCGCGCCGACCATGACGAGGTTCAGGACCTTCGGATTGCCAAGCTCGTAGGCGATGGAGCCGGCGTCAACCTTGACGACGTGGACGTCCTTGCGGTCGGGCTCCACCGTGACGACGGAGCTGTTGATGAAGATGGTGCCGCCGGGGACGACGGCGTCCTTGAACTTGACCATGGAGGGGTCGTTAAGAGCAACGACGTAGTCGGCCTTGGTCACCTTCGGCGCGCCGACGGGGTCGTCGGAGATGACGACGTAGCAGTTGGCGGTGCCGCCGCGCATCTCAGCGCCGTAGCTCGGGAAGTAGGTGACGTATTTCTCAGTGGTCTCGCAAGCGGTGTAGCTCAGCAGCTGGCCCATGACCATGACGCCCTGGCCGCCGAATCCGGCTATGATGAAAGATTTCTCCATGCCTCTACCCCCTTACTTCGCGCGGAATTCGCCGAGCGGGAATTCCTTCATGACAACGTTGTGGACGTGATCGAGCGATTCCACCGGGCTCATGCCCCAGTTGGTCGGGCAGTTGGAGACGAACTCCACGAAGGAGAAGCCCTTGCCCTCGAGCTGGTACTGGAACGCCTTCTTCACCGCGGCCTTGGCCTTCTTGGCGTTGGGCACGTCGGCGGCGGTCACGCGGGCGATGTAGGCCGGGGCCTCGAGCTGGCTGAGGATCTCGCACATGTGCAGAGGCGCGCCGTGCTCGTGGATGTCGCGGCCGTAGGGCGTAGTGGTGGTCTTGACGCCGAGCATGGTGGTCGGGGCCATCTGGCCGCCGGTCATGCCGTAGATGCCGTTGTTGACGAAGATGACGGTGAAGTTCTCGCCGCGGTTGGCAGCGGACATCGTCTCGGCAAGGCCGATAGCGGCGAGGTCGCCGTCGCCCTGGTAGGTGAACACCAGCGTCTCCGGGCTGCAGCGCTTGAAGGAGCTGGCGATGGCGCAGGCCCTGCCGTGCGGGGCCGCGACGGTGTCGAAATCGAAATAGGTAACGGCCAGGCCGCAGCAGCCGACGCCCTGCACATAGCAGGCGTTATCGACCATGCCCAGCTCGTCGAGCGCCTCGGTGACTATCTTGCAGACGCTCGAGTGCATGCAGCCGGGGCAGAAGCCCGTGACGGCGCCCTCGAAAATTCCGGAGGGCCGGGAATATACCTTTTCCATCATTTTATTCTCATGCCTCCTTATCTGCCGCAGAGGCCGCGCGCGGCCTCGATGATGGCGCTGCGGTCGAGCACCTCGCCGCCGGAGGACAGGGCAGTGACTATCTTCGTCCTGCCGCGCACGGCGTTCTCCACATCCACAGCAAACTGGGCGGGGATGGCCATCTCCGCGCTGACTATGCCGCGCAGAGCGCTGTAATTGAGCTTGTCGTAGGCCACCTCCGGGAAGGGATAGACCTTCTTCGGGCGGATAAGGCCGGCCTTGATGCCCTCGGCACGCAGGATGCCGACGGCGGACTTGGCAATACGGCCGGTGATGCCGTAGGCGGTGAGGATGACCTCGGCGTCCTCGGTCATGTAGTCCTCATACTCCACCTCGCTGGTCTTCCAGCTCTCATAGAGCTCGGCGTCGCGGCGGTTCATATCCTCCTGGCTGATGCGGGTGTCGAGGCCGGGGCCGCACATGACCTTGTGCTGCGCTCTGCCCTTTTTGCCGGTGGCGGCCCAGGTCTTGGTGGCGCGGATGGCGGCCACTTCCTCAGGCGTCTTGGCCTCGGGCAGTACCACGGGCTCCATCATGGTGCCGGTGAAGCCGTCCATGAGCAGCAGCACGGGGTTGGAGTACTTGTCCGCGAGATCGAAGGCTTCCCAGGTCATGTCCACGGCCTCCTGCAGAGTGGAGGGGGACAGCACGAGCATCTTGAAGCCGCCGTTGCCGCTGGCCTTGGTGGCCTGGGTGTAGTCCTGCTGGGCGGGCTGGATGGTGCCGATGCCGGGGCCGCCGCGCTGGAAGTTGGCGACGACGACAGGCAGCCTGGCGCCGGCCATCCAGGAGATGGCCTCGCTCTTGAGCGAGATGCCGCAGCTGGAGGAGCTGGTCATGCTTCTGACACCGGCAGCAGCGGCGCCGTAAGCCATGTTGGCGGAAGCGACTTCGCTCTCGCCCTGGATGAACACGCCGCCCACCTGGGGCATACGGCGCGCAAAATACTCGGGGACATCGTTCTGCGGGGTGATGGGATAGCCGGCGAAGAAACGGCAGCCGGCACGCACCGCGGTCTCAGCCACGGCCTCGCAGCCCTTCATGAAAATCTTCTCAGCCATCTCACTTCACCTCCCTGTAAACGGTTATCGCCGCGTCCGGACAGATCGTGGCGCACATGGCGCAGCCTATGCAGGCATCCGGATTCACTGGCACGGCATACTGATAGCCCTTGGAGTTGACCGCGTCAGTAGTGCCCAGAACCTTCTGCGGGCAGGTGATGATGCAGTAGCGGCAGCTCTTGCAGGCTTCGGTATAGATCTCTACTTTGCCTTTGGCCATTACGTTTACCACTCCTTTTTTCTGATATTCGCTAAAAGAGTCATGTCCCCGAACCAGCCAACCACTCAGGGACAGTATTAAGGCGGATCGGAAGCAGAGGCTCCCGTATCTGCCCTTCCAGTTTGCTGCAAAGTCCCTCCAGCGCGCAGACGAAGAGCGCCTCCTCGCCGGGGAACAGTCCGCTGAAACGGCGGAGGCCCTCCAGGACATCCTCCGGCCGCGTATCAGGGCCAAGATTGGGGTTTGCGACCAGGCTGAAGCCGGAGAGCCTCGCCGCGCCGAGCACACGGCGCATGGTCACGTCTATGTCCTCCCTCCTGCCGGACCAGGGGCGGAACGGGTTCACGATGTAGAGCACGCGGGTATTCTCCCCGTTGAGGAGGTGCGAGAACTGCCCTATCATGTGCGAACCGTGCGCACCGCCGCCGATGTCCATGAGCACGGCGGAGGACTCGTCCCGCAGCGTCTCAATGACGCCGGAGGCGACGGTGGGCGCGTCGAGATACTGGGCCTGGAAGTGGAACACCACTCCCTCCCTCTCGAGCTGCGCCTCGCAGTCACGCGCGCGGAAAAGCGGCTTGGTCTGGTCCATGTCGAAGAAGTGCACCCGGCGTCCCCCCTCCCGCGCCATGCGCAGGGCAAGGTTGACCGCCGTCTCCGTCTTGCCGGAGCCGGCCTCGCCAATGAAAACCAGGTTTTTCTGTTCGGGTACTTTGAACTCAGCCATATTGAACCGCCGTTTCTGAAAGGTTTGCGCCGCGCGCCGCGGCCTGTCGCTATTATTATAAATGCTTTCCGGGCGAAACACCAGACCAAATCGTTACGTTTTAAAGTCTTGAATTCCGCATATTACGCAAAAATCCCCGGCCTAGCCGGAGATTTTTGCGATTAAGTTTTGAGTTTTTTACATATCCACGCCGGGGTCTGCGATATTCTTCTTTTTCAGGTACTTCTTGCTGATCTTGTGTCCGCCGATGATGATCGCGGGCAGGACTATGATGGGCAGGTTCAGGTATCCGAGGATCGTGTAGCCCTTGGAGACGAGGACCATGATGCCGAGCTTGGAGACCAGGGCGCAGGCGATGAGCATCACGCCGACGAAGATGGCATCGCGCAGGGAGCTCTTCTTGCCCTCCTTGGGCTGGTAGTACTTGCTGAAGCGCGCGACGCCCGCGAAGGCGAAGCCGACGACCGTGCTGAGGACGGCGATGAAGACGATGATTATGTACACGACGGTCAGCCAGTCGTAGCCGAGGCGCTGGAGCAGGGAGTAGAACGGAAGGTCCTCACTGGTGATGTCGTAGACGTTAGTGTAGCTGAAGAGCATCATGCAGAGGACTATGAGCAGAATGGTGTTGGCCAGGAAGCCGGTGACGGCGGCCTTCTTGGACTCGCGGCGGTTGGGGATGTCCTCGGCGACGGAGGCGATGTTGGCGACGATGGTGGCCTGGAAGCTGCCGTAGATTATGGCGCTCCAGAGCGCGCCGAGCCAGCTGCCGCTGCCCGCGTCGGAGAGGTTCTGAGCCTGGTTGGCGATGGAACCGGAGAGGTCGCCGTCGCCGTTCACGGCGAGCAGCACCATGATGACGAGCAGGATGCCCACGACTATGAACATCATGTAGGACGAGGCCGCGCGCACCAGCTTGGCGCCGTATGCGCACAGCAGCATGGCGCAGACGATGATTATCGCGACGCCGAGCCAGTAGTTGATGCCGAAGTTATCCTCAAGCAGGACCGCCACAGCGTTCATGCTGCCGCTGGCCGCTGTGAGTATCGTGACGAGGAAGGAAATGTCGAAGAGGATGACGACATATTTGTTCCCGAAGAGCTTGACGACCCAGGACTGGTAGTCATACGCCTTGTAGATGCGGGAAAACTCCATGGAGCAATAGAGAGCATAGCCCAGAAAGCCCATAGCAATGATCGTGACGAAGATGCCGGGCAGACCAAATCGGACATAGTACTGATTCAGCTGAGTGCCGCTGGCGACCCCGGGGCCGAAATGAGTACCCATCCACACTGCGGCCACGCCTATGAATACAGGCAGGCCCTTTTTAGCTTTGCTTTTTTCCATACAAGGTTTCCTCCTAACTGATTTGGTTGGGATGCTTTGCTCCATACCGCGTACACTTTATTACGGTGCATCACGATACCTGAATACTAAAGGTTCAGGGCAAAAATGTCAAGACTAATTTCGCGATTTACCGTGTTATTTTTTTGATAATCTTTACGTATGCGGCAAATTGTGCTAAGAAATTTTGTATAAATCTACTTTATGCTCTTGACTTTTCTTACAAATGGGTTATATTCTTGATTTAGCAATTTACCACGTAAAGGAGGACAACTCATGAAAATAGCCATGATAGGCAGCGGTGCTGCTGGAAACGTCTTCGCATCCTACCTCAAAAAGGGCGGTGCCGAGGAGGTCTGGCTGGTCGACCCGAATAAGGCACACATGGACAAGGTAGCCAAGGACGGCATGATATTCCGCAACCCTGACGGAGAATTTCACGTCACGGGCTTTAAGACCGCGTATTCGGCCGAGGAGGTCGGCGTGGCCGATATAGTCATCATCATGGTCAAGGCCACGATAACGGAGCTTGCGCTCAAGGGCGCCATGTGCTGCGTCGGCCCTGAGACTGTGGTCGTCACGCTGCAAAACGGCCTCGGCAACGAGGAGGTCGTCAAGAAGCTCATCCCCGAAGAGCGCGTCATGTTCGGCTGCGGCAACATGGGCACTGAGCTGCCCGAGCCCGGCACCTGCGTGGCCAAGCCCTCCGCCGGCACCGAGAACATGTACTTTGGCCCCTGCGTCAAGAACGAGCTCACCGACAAGGTCGGCAAGTATCTGGAGGAGAAGTTCGCCGCTGGCGGACTGCTGCCCCACTTCTACGACGACGTGAGGCCCAAGGTCTGGCGCAAGGCCACCTCCAACAGCGGCTTCAACACCGTCTGCGCCGTGCTCAGGCTCAAGATAAAGGAAGTGTACGACGACCCCGAGGGCGTCTCCCTCGTCTGGTCCGTCTGGAAGGAAGCCAGCGACGTGGCCGAGGCGCTGGGCATTCCGGGCATTTGGGAGTACATGCACGAGGAGATGCCGAGGATAGTCAAGGGTCTCGGCGACTACTACCCCTCCATGGCCCAGGACGCCCAGGCCCACCGTCAGACCGAGGTGGACTCCCTCACCGGCGCCATCTCCATGTTCGGGCGCAAGGTCGGCATCCCCACCCCCACCTGCGACATCCTTACCAAGGAGATAAAGGCCATCCAGGCCAACTACGAGCGGCAGTATTGATAAGAAACGGCAAAAACCCCGGGAGCCAAAAGGCTCCCGGGGTTTTTTGATGTTCAGCTGTTTTAGTCCTGCTCCCAGTTGTGCCAGACGTTCTGCACATCGTCGTTATCCTCGAACATGTCGAGCATCTTCTGCATGTTCTTGATATCGCCCTCGTCGGTGAGCTTGATGTAGGTCTGCGGGACCATCTCCACCTGGGCGGAGAGCAGCTCGTAGCCGTGGGAGGTGAGGTAATCCGCAACGGCGGTGACGTCGTCGGGCGCGGTGGAGACGGAGAACACGTCGCCGTCGGCCTCTATGTCCTCGGCGCCGGCCTCGAGAGCGTCCTCCATGACCTTGTCCTCGTCCAGGTCGCCGTCCTCGTTGTTTATGACGATGACGCCCTTGCGGTCGAAGCTCCAGGACACGCAGCCCGCGGCGCCCATGTTGCCGTTGTTCTTGTCGAAGGCGTGGCGCACGTCGGAGGCGGTTCGGTTCCGGTTATCGGTCATGGCCTCGACGATTATGGCGACGCCGCTGGGGCCGTAGCCCTCGTAGGTGATGGACTCGTAATTGTCCGTGTTGCCGCTGCCGAGCGCCTTTTCGATGGTGCGCTTTATATTGTCGTTGGGCATGTTCGCGGCCTTGGCCTTGGTAATGACTGCGGCAAGGCGGGAGTTGTTGGCGGGATCTCCGCTTCCGCCCTCCTTGACTGCGACTATCATCTCTCTGGCGATCTTGGTGAAGGCCTGCGCGCGCTTGGCGTCCTGCGCACCCTTAGTCTTTTGTATGTTGTGCCACTTGGAATGTCCTGACATCGTAACAACCCCTTGAGCTTTTGTATTCTTATGTATTTTAGCACTACGCAACCATTCATGCAAGAGAAATATGAAACAGCGCGAAAGCGGTCCGCCTTCGCGCTGTGCTTTTATGCCTATTTGTGCCTCGCCGTGGGTATGAGAAGAGTCCGCCCCTCAGGGCACTCGCCGTCCGCGAGGCCGTTTTGCTCGGCTATGAGCCGCGCCGTCGAGCGGTAGCGCTTGCCGAGGGCCCAGAGGCTCTCCCCTGCCCCGGCCCTGACTACTGTGATGGAGGGCAGGCAGCCGGGGTCGAGCTCCTCTCCGCAGACCACGGAGGCGATCTGCGGTACCGTTATGCGCTTGACCACAAGCAGCTCGAAGTCAACCAGCAGTCTCACGTCGGCACCCGCCGCCGAGGGAGCCGCGGAGCAGTCCGTACAGTTCGCGCGCACGAGCGCGGCGTATTCGTTCTCACCCAGCTCCGCCGGGGCCTCGGAGGTCAACCGCCGGGACACGGAATAGTACTGCCCATCGGCAGCCTTATAAAGCACCGTGACCGTGACCGGGCACTTGAGCGTGCCGCTCTCGCAGACCGCGGTGCCGGTCCGGCACATCACGCGGCATATCTCCGTCGGCGCGGGCGTTGCGGGCAGGCTCTCGTGCACCGTGGCGCGCACGGTGCTGCGCCGCTGGACGCAGCCGAGCTCCGTCTCCTCGCTTGTGATATCCAGCTCGCGGCTGTTGCTGTAACAGTCCGTGACGCATTTCACGCGCACGCTGTCCGTGCACACGGCCTGGGAGACGAGGTGGAACTCCGCCGATATGCCCCGCTCGCCGCCTGAGAGCGTCGTGGGCTCCACGTACTCGGCTGTGAGCATGCTGTATATGCTGCAATCCGGGCTGGAGAGGTCCGTGGCGGTGTCTATCATCTGGGAGAACTCCGTCTCAAAGCTCCCGGAGGCCAGCTCCCCCGTCTCTGCCGCCTCATAGAGCACGGACATGCGCACCGTGCCGCTGAAAACTATCTTGGTGCCGACAGCGCGGACACTGCCGGTGTTGATGTCCACCCCGTGCCAGACCAGCTCACCCATGGCGGGCATCCCGGGCGCGAGGCGGTACTCGTCCGATACGACGAAGGTGCGCTCCTTCACGCTGACAACGGGGCTGATCGTGCGGCTGTCCGAAAGCACCTCGACATCCTCCGCCCCCTCGCCCTCCAGGCCGTCGCAGAAGCTCATCTCCGTCTGAGCGTAGCACTCCACCTGGGCCGAGATAACAGCGCGCACCAGCAGCTTGCGCGGGTTGAGCATCCGCGCCTCTATGCCGGTGAGGGTGAGCATCGCGACGGGTATGCTCTCCTGCGTCACGCCGGGTGCGTCGAGCTCGAGCTCCACGGGCACCGCGGCGCTCACGCGGCAGGGCGCTCCGCCGCCCTCGGGCGAGTAGACCACCGTGGCCGCAACACCGGCAGAGACGCTGACGCGGCCCTCGTTGACCTCCTTGCTCCTGATTATGACAGTCCCCTCGGCGTAGAGTATGCGCTCCACGTCCGGCATGGTGTCGGGCACAACGGTCTCGGCCGCCTGCTCTACAGGCATGGCGTATTCAAATACCTTTTCACAGCAGGCTATGCCGCTGCGCTTCATTGACAGTTCCATTTCCTATCTCCCCCTGCCGTAGTTTCTGTAAAACCTATGCGGCGGGGGCGGTATGTATTACTCCGGCTCGTACTCGCCGCGCAGGCGCAGCAGGAACCTTGATATGCACGCCGGCAGCTTAATTACGATTATCCTCATTCGACAAACCTCCTATCGCGACCTTATGAGCCATATCCCGCCGCAAATGAGCGCTATCGCCAGCGCGAACCACCAGAATCCCGGCGGCAGCACCAGCGCGAGGATGATCAGCACTCCGGCCAGGATGACCAGGCAGCCCAGCTTGTTCCCGTTATTCCGCCTCCGGCACATGAAAAAACCACCTCCCGCGCACAGATGCAGCGTCACACTGCATTATATGCGGGAGGCGGTGTTCATGTTACTTTTCCCATTCGCGGTACTTGGCGGAGACCTCGTAGAGCCGCGCATAGCTCTCGTGGCGGCTGGGGTTTATCTTGCCCTCGTCCATGGCCTCGCGGACGGCACAGCCGGGCTCCTTGAGGTGGGCGCAGTCGTCAAAGCGGCAATGGCCTATGTAGGGCTCGAACTCCGGAAAGCAGTGCTGCAGCTCCTCCTTGGGTATCGGCGGCAGCTGCTCCATGTCGAAGGAGGCAAAGCCCGGCGTGTCGGCCACGTAGGCGCCCCCGGCGGGGAAGATCTCGACGTGGCGCGTAGTGTGGCGGCCGCGGCCGAGCTTTTCGCTCACGTCGCCGGTCTCGAGCTTCAGCCCAGGCTCCAGCGCGTTCAGGAGGCTCGACTTGCCGACGCCCGAGTTGCCGGAGAAGGCGCAGACCTTGCCGCGTATGCACTCGCGCAGCTCGTCTATGCCCTCGCCCGTCACGGCGCTGGTCTCGATGACGCGGTAGCCGGTAGTGGCGTAGATATCGCGCAGGCGGCCCTGGTGCCCGGCATCGGCCTTGTTGATGCAGATCACGACCTCGCAGCCGATGTGCTCGGCAAAGGCCGTGACCCGGTCGATGAGGAAGGGGTCAGTCACCGGGTTCACCTCGGAGGCTACGGCGATGAGCACGTCGATATTCGCCACCGCGGGCCGGATGAAGAAGTTCTTCCGGGGCAGCAGCTTATCCACGCGGCCCTTGCCGTTGGCGTCCAGCGAGATCTCGACCCTGTCCCCCACCAGCGGGGACGAGCCGTCCAGCCGGAAACGGCCGCGTGCCCTGCACTCGACCGTTTCGGTTTCAGTTTTGACGTAGTAGAAGCCGCTCAGGGCTTTGATTATGACGCCCTGCATCAATCTGCAAAGTAGTAGCCGGGGCCGGCGCTCTCAGCGGGAGGCGTCGGACTGGGCGTGGGCTCAGGCGTGGGCGTGGTCTCAGGGCCGAGGGACACCCATATAAAGATGCGGGTGTGCTCCTCAACGTCGCTGTAAGCGTCTATGCTCTGGCGGATGACGGTGCCCTCGTCATAGTCGCTGTGGATATAGGTTGTGTCGCCGTAGCTGAGGTTGGAGCTCTCTATCCTCGCGATGGCGTCCTTCTCGGTGGAGCCGACGAGGTTGGGCATGGTCACGAGCTTGATGGACGGTCCGGCGCTTACCGTGAGGAACACGGTGGAGCCCGCCGCCAGCTCCTCGCCCGGCGCCGGGTCTGTGGAGATGACGTAGTCCACGGTAACGGTGTCGGAGGCCTCGGTGTTGGCGATCTCGACGATGAAGCCGGCGTTCTGCAGCTCTATCGTGGCCTCCTGATAGTGCTTGTTGGTGACGTCGGGGATGACGGTCTGGCGCACGCCGGTGCTGACGGTGAGGCTGACGTCTATGCCCTCGGGCACGACCATCATGCTGCGGTCGGCCTCGGGGTCCTGGCTTATTATCTGGCCCTCCGGGACGTCCGGGTCGATGGCGTAGTTGACCTCGAAGTTGAAGAGCTTCTTGAACTCGGAGCTGTTGACGATGTCCTCATAGCTCGCGCCGACAAAGTTGGGGATGTTGATGCGCTCCGCCACGCTGAAGATGTCGCGCAGCCAGTAATTCCAGAGGAAAACGAACACGGCGATGAGGAACACCAGCACGCCGCAGGCGCCGGAGAGGATGCTTACCTTCCTGGACCTGCGCCTTCTGCGGGCGTATTTCTCCTTGCTGAGCTCGCCGGCCTTGCCGATGGGGTGCACGTCGGGCGTTATGACGTCGAGTATCTCCACGTCCTCGTCGGAGCCGCTGCCGAGGTTCGCCGCGGCCTGCTGCTTGCGGAAGTCCTCCAGGTCGCGCAGCAGCTCGGAGGCGCTCTGGTAGCGGGCGTTTATATCCGAATTCATGGCCTTGAGCGTGATTGCGGCCAGCTCCTCGGGGATGTCCGGATTGAGCTCCTGGGGCGGGACGGGGTGGCCGGTGATGTGCTTCATCGCGACCTGCTCCGCCGTGTCGCCGTCATAGGGCATCTTGCCCGTGAGCATCTCATACATGACGACGCCGAGGGAGTATATGTCGCTGCGCGGGTCGGGCTGCTCGCCGCGGGCCTGCTCCGGCGCGATGTAGTGCACGGAGCCGACTGTCTGGTCGCTCTTCTTCTCCTGAGCGGACTCGAGCGCGGCTATGCCGAAGTCGGCGACCTTGATGGTGCCGTCCTTGAGTATCATTATGTTCTGGGGCTTTATGTCGCGGTGGACGATGCCCTTCTCGTGCGCGTGCTCCAGGGCCTTGGATATCTGGACGGCAAAATGCAGGGCCTCCTTCCAGCCGAGGGCGCCCTTTTTCTTCATGTACTGCATGAGGGTCACGCCCTCGATGAGCTCCATGACGATATATTCCACGCCATCGCTGTGACTGACGTCGTAGACGGAGACTATGTTGGGGTGAGAGAGCATGGCGACAGCCTGCGCCTCCGTCTGGAAGCGCTTGCGGAACTCCTCGTCATTTGCCAGCTCGTCGCGCAGTATCTTGACTGCGACGTAGCGGTTGAGACGGTGGCACATCGCCTTGTACACCACCGCCATGCCGCCGGCACCTATGACTTCGAGTATCTCATATCTGTCGTCGAGCATGGTGCCCAGATATTTGTCCATGTTGGTATCCATCGCTGCCTCCAAAATGTGCGGGTTATTTGGATATGATAACGATCGTCACGTTGTCGGTCGCGCCGCGGGCGAGGGCTTCGTCCATCAGCGCGCGGCCGAGTGAGAGCGGATCGGAGTTCTCCTTGGAGAACTCGAAGATCTCGCGGTCCTCGAGCATGTTCGTGAGCCCGTCGGAGCAGAGCAGCAGCATGTCGCCGCGCGAGAGCCGGGGCTTGAATATGTCGCAGGGGACGTTCTCGTCCACGCCGAGGGCGCGGGTTATGACGTTCCGCCGCGGGTGCGTGCGGGCCTGCTCGGGCGTTATCTCGCCCCTGTCGACCATGTCCTGCACCAGCGAGTGGTCCCGCGTTATCTGCACCATCTTCCGGCGGGTAATGCGGTAGGCCCGGCTGTCGCCCACGTTCAGGACGTAGACGTCGTCGCCCACCACGACGGCGGAGACCATCGTCGTGCCCATGCCGGTGTAGTCCGTGTCAAAGCAGGAGTAGCCGTAGATCATGTGGTTCGCGAGGTGGCAGGCCTGTATCATCATGGCCTTCACATCCGGCTTCTTCTGCCGCGTTATCTTCATTTTTTGACTCAACTCGCCGACATAGGTCTTGGCCGCGAGGTCGCTGGCGATGTTGCCGGCCTTCTCCCCGCCCATGCCGTCGCAAAGCACGGCAATGAGGCAGTCCTTCTCATCGATGCGCTCGATGAGGAAGCTGTCCTGATTGTCGCGCCTCACTTTTCCCCTGTCAGTGATGCCAAAGCTCTTCATTTAAGCTCCGTCCCCCGGATGTTGTCCTTCCCCCGGATCTTTGATGCCGGCCGCCTTCTTCCTCAGCTGGCCGCAGGAGGCGTCTATGTCGCCCCCGAGTTTCCTGCGCACGGTCACGTTCACGCCCGCGCGCTCGAGCTCCGCCTTGAACTCCGCAAGCCGCTCCGGCGTGCTCGGCTCAAAGGAGCGCTCGTCAACGTGGTTGAGCGGGATGAGATTCACATGCGCGCAGACGCGGCGCGCGTGCTCGGCAAGCAGCTGCGCCTGACGCGGCGTGTCCGTCACGCCCTTTATCATGGCGTACTCAAAGGATATCCGCCTGCCGGTCTTTTTAAAATACCGCTCACAGGCGTCCATGAGCTGTTCCACTCCCCTGCCCCGGTTCGCCGGCATGATGCGCGAGCGCGTCTCGTCGTCCGGCGCGTGCAGGGAAACGGACAGAGTTAATTGTAAATTAAGTTCGGCCAGTTTGTCAAACTTTTCTGTCAGCCCGCAGGTGGAAAGTGAGATGTGGCACATCCCGATGTTCATCCCGTCGGGGTGATTTACCAGCTTGAGGAACTTCATGACGTTGTCGAAATTGTCCAGCGGTTCGCCGATGCCCATGAGCACGATGTTCGAGATGGGCAGGCCGGACTCCTTCTGCGAGAACATGACCTCGTCGAGCATCTCCGAGGGCTCGAGGCCCCTGATGAGGCCGCCGATGGTGGAGGCGCAGAAGGCGCAGCCCTGGCGGCAGCCCACCTGCGTGGAGATGCACACCGTGTTGCCGTGGTGATACCGCATGACGACGGTCTCCACCGCGTTGCCGTCCGCGAGGCCCCAGAGGTATTTTATCGTCCCGTCCTCGGCCGAGACCTGCTTTCTCAGCACCTTGGGCGGCGTGAGGGAAAAGCGCTCCGCTAGCTTGGCTCTCAGGGGCTTGGAGAGGTTCGTCATCTCGTCAAAGCTCTCCGCGCCGCGGCCCAGCCAGGTGAAGATCTGCTTTGCCCGGTAGCCCGGTTCGCCCATCGCGGCGAGCTCCGCCGAGAGCTCCTCGGGCAGCAGGGATTTGATGTCTATTTTACCATCCTGCATACGAAAAAACCGTCCGTATCATTGATATCCGGCCAGAGCGTGTGCATTTCCTGCACCTCAAAGCCGCTGTTTTCACTCAAAAACGCCGCAATAACGTCCTCATTTTCGCACTTTCTAGTGGTACAGGTGGAGTAGAGCAGCGTCCCGCCCGGCTTCACGCACTTAGCGAGGCCGCGCAGGATGTCGAGCTGTATGCCCGGCAGCGCCGCGAGCTCCGATTCCGACTTGAATCTTATCTCCGGCTTTTTCGCGATGACGCCGAGGCCCGAGCAGGGCGCGTCCGCTATTACGACGTCCGCTGCTCCGATAAGTTCCTCGGCGGGCCGCCGCGCGTCCATCTGCCTCGTCTCTATGCAGCCGAGGCCGAGGCGTGCCGCCCCCTCGACGATGCGGCGGAGCTTTTTCTCCTGCACGTCGCAGGAGATGACGCGGCCCTCGCCGCGCATCTGTATCGCGGAGCTGAAGCTCTTGCCGCCCGGCGCCGCGCAGGCGTCCAGCACCGTCATGCCCGGCCGCGCGCCCGCCGCCGTCACAGCCTGCCTAGCCGCGCCGTCCTGCACGTAGAAGAGGCCCTCGGCGTATCCCGGCAGCAGGTCCGCCCTGCCCGCGCCGCGGAGCCGCAGCTCCCCGGGCGAGGCGCCCGCCTCCGGCTCAAGTCCGGCGGCGCGCAGCTTTGCCGCGAGCTCCTGCGCCGTGGTGCGCAGGGTGTTCGTTTGCAGCGTCAGCGGCGGCTCGGCGTTGTTGCGCTCCAGCACGGCGCGCGCGCCCTCATAGCCGCGGCGCTCTATGAGCTCCCGCACCTGCCAGAGCTCGTGGCTGTATCGCGTGGAGAGGTATTCCGCCGTGCCCTCGCCGGGTATCTCCGGCAGGGCGCCCCGGTGCTCCGAGACGCGGCGGAGGACGGAGTTCACCAGCCCGCCCGCGCGCTTGCAGCCGCTCTTGGCGCAGAGGTTCACTCCCTCGTTCACCGCCGCGGAGGGCGGGACGCGGTCCATGAACAGCAGCTGCGCGGCTGAGATGCGCAGAATGTCCAGCACCGCGGGCTCAAGGCGCTTCGTGGGCGTATTGCACCACAAATTGAGGTAATGGTCTATAAAATAGAGGTTTTGCAGCGTTTCCCGCACAATTCTCGTGCAGAACGCGGCCTCTCTGGGCTCCAGAGCGGACTGCTTTATTACGCCGTCCACCGCGTCCGAGGAGTAAGCCCCAGCGCGGCGCATGCGGCGCATGGCCTCAAGCGCGGCCTCGCGGCCGTTTGCGGCCCTCATTCCACCTTAACCGGGTGGCCGAGCAGCCAGGCCGAGGCCGGCATCCGGCGCTTGCCCGGGGCCTGGAGCTCCGTCACCATGACGGTGCCGCCGTCGCCGCAGGCCATCTCGAGGCCCACCTTGCCCGCGGAGACCACGCTGCCCGGGGCCTTGTCCGTGCGGTTATCGGTATACTCGGCCTTGTAGACCTTGAGCGTGTCGCCGCCGAGGGACATCGTGGCGACGGGCCAGGGGTTCAGGCCGCAGATGTGCTTTATGACCTCGCGCGGCGTGCGCGTCCAGTCTATGGGGCAGATGCTCTTTTCGAGCTGCTTTACATAGCTGGCCTTCTCGTGCTCCTGCGGCGTCCTCGGGGCCGTGCCGGCCTCAATGTCGCGCAGGGTCCTGACCAGCAGCTTCGCGCCCATGTCCGCGAGGCGGTCAAAGAGCTCGCCCGCGGTCTCGTACTCGCCTATCGGCGTCTCTTCGGTGTAGATGATGTCGCCTGCGTCCATGTCGTGAGCGAGGTACATCGTGCTCACGCCGGTGACCTCGTCGCCGTTGAGCACCGCCCACTGTATGGGCGCGGCGCCGCGGTATTTGGGCAGCAGCGAGCCGTGGACGTTCACGCTGCCGAGGCGCGGGATGGCCAGCACCTCGTCTGGCAGTATCTTGCCGTAGGCCACGACGGCGAGGACGTCCGGCTTGAGCTCACGGAGCGACTCCGCGGCCTCGGGCGTGCGCATGCTCGCAGGCTGATACACCTCGAGCCCGCGCTCCACGGCCAGGGCCTTGACCGGAGAAAAGGCGTTTTTCATGCCCCTGTCGCGGGGCTTGTCCGGCTGAGTGAACACCGCCGCGACCTCAAAGCCCTCGTCCAGCAGCGCCTTCAGCGACACGGCGGCAAAGTCCGGCGTGCCCATGAAAACCACGCGGAGGCTCATTCGACCTCGTCCTCCCCGTTCTCTTCTTCCATCCAGCTGCCGCTCTCGAGCTCCTCGTCCGTAAGCATACGGTCGGCGCGGGAGGTGAACACCACGCCCTCGAGGTGGTCTATCTCGTGGCAGAAGCAGCGCGCGGTCAGGCCCTCGCCCTTGGCCTCAAAGGTCTTGCCGTCCCTGTCCTGGGCCCTCACGGTGACCTCCATGGGCCGCTTCACGAGCCCGAACCTGCCCGGCACGGAGAGGCAGCCCTCCGGGCCGTACTGCTCGCCGGAGCTCTCTATGATCTCCGGGTTTATGAGCTCTATGACATAGGGCTGCTCGCCCTCGGGCACGTTGGTCTCGAGCACGAGCACGGCGCGGCGCAGGACGCCCACCTGCGGCGCGGCGAGTCCGACGCCGTCGGCCTGCATGAGCGTGTCGCGCATGTCGTCAAGCAGGGTGTGGAGCCTGTCGTCAAAGCTCGTGACCTCGCGGCAGTGCTTATGGAGCAGCTTCTCCTCGCTGGTCAATATGTTTCTGAGAGCCATTCATATCCTCCTAATCCGAGGGATTCGTGTCCGCGTAGACGGACACGCCCCGAAACTGTTTATCTGATGAGTACCGCGCCACGATGTCGGCCACGAAGCGGCGCAGTCCGCGTCCCGGCGGGGCGCAGAGCGTCACGCGGTAGCGGTAGTTGTTGTTCACGCGGAGCACCGAGAGCGGGGCCGGACCGAGCACGCGCACGCCGCTCTCCGAACGCGTCGCGTCCAGGAGCTCATCCCTGGCCTTTGCGGCGCAGCCGAGCACCAGCGACTCCTCCCGGCCCGACATGGTGATGCACAGCAGCTCCGTGAAGGGCGGCAGGTCCTGGAGGCGGCGGAGCTCTATCTCCGCGCGGTAAAAGCTCTCGTAATCCTGCCTTGCGGCCTGGCGTATCGTCTCGTTCTCCGGCGTGAAGGTCTGGATGACCGCGCGGCCAGGTTTTTCAAAGCGCCCGGAGCGGCCCACGACCTGGGTTATGAGCGAAAACGTGCGCTCCGTGGCCCGGTAGTCGCCCGCGTAGAGGCTCTGGTCGGCGGAGATGACGCCGACGAGGGTGACGTTCTCGAAGTTCAGGCCCTTAGTGACCATCTGCGTGCCCACCATGATGGGTATGCGCTCGGTTTGAAAGCGCTCCAGCAGCACGTCGTGCCCGCCCGCGGGGGCTACGGTATCGGTATCCATCCTCAGCACGGGCGTGTCGGGAAAGAGCTCGTGCAGCTCCTCCTCGAGCTTCTGCGTGCCGGTGCCGACGTATTTGAGCGTGCCGCCGCATTCGGGGCAGTGCTCGTCCAGCCTCTGCGTATACCCGCAGTGGTGGCACATGAGCCGGCGGCTGAAGCTGTGGTAGGTCAGGCTCACGCTGCAATTGGGGCAGCTGTACGTGAAGCCGCAGTCCACGCAGGTTATGAGCTTGTTTGCGCCGCGTCGGTTCAGGAAGAGTATGCTCTGCTCGCCGCGCTCGAGGTTTTCCGATATCTCGGAGCGCAGTCTCTCGCTTATGCTGCTGCCGTTGCCGCGGCGGAGCTCGCGCTTCATGTCGACGATCTCGACGCTGGGCATGGACTGCTCATTGAATCGCCGTGACAGCGTGAAGTAGGCATAGCTCCCCTGCTCGGCGCGCCAGCGGCTCTCTACATCCGGGGTGGCGGAGCCGAGCAGCAGCAGCGCGTTGTCCTGGGCGCAGCGGAACTTGGCCACGTCGCGCGCGTGATAGCGCGGGGCGTTCTCGGACTTGTAGCTGTCCTCCTGCTCCTCGTCGATTATGATTATGCCGAGGTCCTCAGCCGGGGCGAAAATGGCGCTGCGTGTGCCGATCACGACGCCGGCCTCGCCGTTTTTGATGCGCCGCCACTCATCCAGGCGCTCGCCCGCCGAGAGGCTCGAGTGCAGCACGGCGATGTCGTCCCCGAAGTGCGAGGAGAAGGTGCGCAGCATCTGCGGCGTGAGCGCTATCTCGGGCACGAGCAGTATCGCGGTTTTGCCGCGGCGGCGCATCTCCGCGATGAGGCGGATGTATATCGTCGTCTTGCCGCTGCCGGTGACGCCGAAGAGCAGCGCGCCAGAGGCTTTTTTGCCGCCGGCTAGCTTCAGGATGCCCTTGAAGGCCTTTGTCTGCTCTGAGTTCAGCTTTGGGAGCGGCTGCCTTTCCACCTCCGGGGCCTCCGGGCGGCGGTAGACGGGCACGTCCTCAAGGCTGATTAGGCCCGCGTCGCGCAGCGCGCGCACGGATTGCAGCGAGGCGCCCGTGAACTCGCGCAGGTCGGGCAGGGCCGCACGGCCTATGGCGCAGAGCGTGCGCAGAAGCTCCGACTGCTGCGGCGCGCGGCGGCGCTTCTGCTCGGCTGCCTCCGCGGCCTCCTCAGCCGGGACGGCCAGGGCGGCCATGGTGACGTATTTGTCGCTGACGCGGCGCTTGCCGTTCTTGAACCACAGCCCCGCGGGGAGCATGGCCTTCACGGCCTCGTACACCGTGCAGAAAAAGCGCTCGTGCATCCAGAGCGCGAGCTTTATCTGCGCCTGGGTGAGTATCGGAGTCTCATCCAGCACCTCAGAGATGGGCTTTAGCTTCTCATAAGCGCCTATGGGCGCGAGGGCCAGGACTATGCCCTCCGTGCGGCGGTTCGCGCGCGTGAAGGGCACCTCCACTCGCACGCCGGGCTGGACCTTCTCCTTCATGTCCAGCGGGATAGCGTAATCAAAGGGCCTGTCCAGCCGGAAGGGTATGCCGGACACGGCTATTTTTGCTATTGTGACGTCCGGCATAGTATTCCTCCCAAAAGAGTCCGGGCGGGGCAAAGCCCCGCCTAGTCGTTATTGCTCTTCAGTTTCCTCTGCCTTCGGCTCGGTCTCAGGCTCGGGCTGCTCCTCGTCCTCGGGGACGCCCATGCTCTTTACGGTGAGCTTGCCGGTGTAGACCTCGTCTATCGCCGTGGAGATGGGCTTTCTGTCGAGGCTCTCACCCTCCTCCTCGGCCTTCTGGGAGATTTCCCGGGCACGGCGGGCGACCAGATTTACAAGCAGATAACGGCTGCCGACCTTCTTCACAAGCTCGGCCATGGGGGGATAGAGCATCATGATATAAGCACCTCTGTAACAAGTTTTATTCTGTCCGCCGTCTTGCATTTTTCGGCGGTGAGTATGGCGTCAAGTTCCTTGGCGGCCCGGTCCGGGTCGTCGTTCACTACGATGTAGCCGTATTTCCCGGCTTCGGCGCACTCGCGCTTGGCCTGGAGCAGCCGCTCGCGTATCTTCTCGTCCGAGTCGGTGTTCCGGTGGCGGAGGCGGCGCTCCAGCTCCTCGCCCGAGGGCGGGAGGATGAACACCGTCACGGCGTCCGGGCAGTTGCGCTGCACCTGGGCCGCGCCCTGGACCTCTATGTCGAGCACGACGCTCCTGCCCTCAAGCAGGCGGCTCTCGACGTAGCCGCGGGGCGTGCCGTAGCGGTTGCCGACGTATTCGGCGTGCTCCAGCAGGAAGCCGCCCTCGGCCAGCTCCTGAAAGCGCTGCGGCGTCACGAAGAAGTAATCCTTCCCCTCCTGCTCGTTCGGTCTGGGCTGGCGCGTGGTCACCGAGACGGAAAAGCACACATCGTCGCGCAGCTCCATCAGTTTTCCGATGACCGTGCTCTTGCCCGCGCCGGAGGGCCCGGATATCACGAGCAGCTTGCCCTTTTCCTTGTTATTCATCCTCTTCCCCGCTTTCCTGCACGATGGGGCTGCCTGCGCGGGCGGCCACGGTCTCGGGCGTCAGCGCCGACAGGAAGAGGTAGCCCCCGTCCGTCACCAGCACCGACTTGGTCTTGCGTCCGTAGCTCGCGTCCACGAGCAGGCCGCGCTCGCGCGTGTCCTGTATCATCCGCTTTATGGGCGCGGAGTCCGGCGAGAGCACGGATATCAGCCGCTCCGCCGCTATGAGACTGCCAAAGCCTATGTTTATCAGCTTCATGCGCTCACTCCACGTTCTGGATCTGCTCGCGTATCTTTTCTATCTCGGCCTTGAGGTCCACTACCACGTGCGCGATGTCCGCGTTCTGGCACTTGGAGCCTATCGTGTTGGCCTCGCGGTTGAGCTCCTGGATGAGGAAGTCCATCTTCCTGCCCGCGGGCGAGTCGCCCTCGGCAAGGCCGCGGAGCTGCGACACATGGCTGCGGAGCCTCACGGTCTCCTCGTCCACGGCGACCTTGTCCGCAAAGATGGCGGCCTCGGTCAGGATGCGGCTCTCGTCTATGTTGGTGGAGCCGAGCACCTCCTGGAGCTTCTGCTCCAGCCGCGCGCGGTATTCCGCGACGGTCCTGGGCGACTCCTGCTCCACTATTCCGGTCAGGCGGGATATCTCGTCCAGCCTGGAGACAACGTCGTCGCGGAGCTTTTCGCCCTCGCGCAGACGCATGGCGTCGTACTCCGTGAGCGCGGTCTCGAGTATGGCGTTCAGGCCCTCGGCCAGCGCGCTGTTATCCAGCTCGCGGCGGTCGGTGCTGAGCACGTCGGGCAGACGGCAGATGCCCATGAGCGTCATGTCGTTTTCAAGGCCGTACTTCTCGCTGACGGCGCCCAGCGCGTCGATATAGCCGCGCAGCAGCGGCTCGTTCACGCGGACGACCATGTCGTCCGACGCCGAGGCGTCCACCGCCACAAAGACATCGACCTTGCCGCGGGAGATGTGGCGGCCGACGGCGGATTTGATCAGCTCCTCGGCAAAGAGGAAGCTGCGCGGGAGCTTTACGGAGACGTCGAGATAGCGGTTGTTCACGCTCTTGAGCTCGACGCTGATGGAGAGGCCCTCGACGCTGCCCTTGGCGCCGCCGTAGCCTGTCATGCTCTTTATCATACGCTCTCCGCCCCGCCTCCGATGATATCGACTATCTCATAAGTTATGGGATTCTTCTTGTGGTGACGCCCGACGAGGGCGATGACCACGAAGCCTACGGCAAAGAAGCCGAAGCTCATGAGCATGGAGTAGCCCTCAGTCATCTTCAGCGCGGCCGCTATGGCGTAGCCGATGAAGAAGAGCACGAAGGGCACGACGTAGACCAGCACAGCCGCGCTGAGCACGCGGGAGGTCTGAGTCTCTATCTCCACCCGGTCGCCAACCTGGGCGCCGATGGGGTTCTTGGCCTCGACGCGGATCTTGGAGGCGTAGTGGCAGACTTCGCAGCTGCCGCAGTCGTCGCCGCAGGCTGTGCCGCGGAGAACCTCCACCTCCGCCTTATCCGGGCCGGTCAATTTTTTGATTATAGCATACTGGGTCAAGTGCCCGCCTCCTATCGTCTGATGCTGATCGCTATCATGTATTCGCCCACGGCTCCCGCATCAGTGAAGCCGTCGAGCTCTACCTTGACAGGCACATACATGTCGCCGGTCTGGGTGATATCGGAGAGGTCCGCCACGGCGCGCAGGTTGGAAGACTGAATCTGGTCAAGCACGTCCTGGGCACCGCGTATCCTGACTTCGAGGTTCTTGGTTATTATGTCCTCTACATAATAGCCGTCAGGCAGCCCGGTGTAGTTGAAGTTGGTGACCGTTACCTGCTTTGTGGAGACGCCCTGTATCTCGATCGTCACATCGGCCTTGGTGACTCCGGAGGTGTTCTCGACGCCGTTCGGCAGGGTTATCGCATAGGTGTCCTGGAGCGTGACGGCGAAGTCTGTGAGGTCTATGGTGGCGATGTTGATGCTGTTGAGACTGCTGACGACGGAAGTGTCGCCGGAGATGGTTATGGTGGAGGGCTCTATCGTGATGGAGGTGTTCTCCTCCGTCGCTCCGGCGCCGTAGATGCACTGGACGTAGAGCGTGACCTCCTTCACCATGCTTATCGGGATGGTGACGTTTATCGTGGTGATGTCGAACTCAAAGCCCTCGCTCGAGACCTCGTTGCCGCTCTTGTCGATTAGGACGAAGGGCACGTCCGCCGTGCGGGTCATGGTGAGCTCGTCACCGCCTATCTCGGCGTAGACGTGGTCTATCTGCTCGAGCTCGGACTCGGGGCCGCTGATGGTTATCGTCTTGGGCTCGTACTCCACCTCACCGGCTATATAGCCCTCGGCGGTGCTGCCCCTGAACTGTACGTCCACAGGCACCTGCTTTGTAGACATGCGGGTGACATTGAAGCTGATGACGCTGGGGTTGCTGCTGACGACGCTGATCGCGTCGGCGTCCACGCCGTCGGGGTAGGTCAGCGTGTAGTACTGGGTTATCGTGCCCGTCTGGCTTATCAGCGAAACGTCGATGGTGGCCTTGATGTCCGAGGCCGTGAGCGAGCCGATGTTCCGGCGCGTGCCGCTGATCCTGACGGAGACCGTCTCTGCGCTGATGTTGTTTATGACATAGCCGCGCGAGGCCTGCAGCGTGTCCTCACCGGTAAAGACGACCTCGACGTTGCTGAAAGATTTTTCAATTGGCTCCTCCTGCGTGCCTGTGATGTAAACCCAAATGAAGAGCGCGGCCAGCAGGGAGACGACGGCCCAAAAGACCTTGTTGTCAAAGAGCTTGCTTATTTTCTTCTTAGTCATTTTTCTTCACCTTGAGGGACTTGAGCGAGGCAAGCAGGCCGGCGATGCCGCGCTTCTGCTCGTTGTCGGACTCGGGCAGCAGCTCTGTCCTGAGTATCTTCTCCAGCATGTCCGGCGTCAGGTGGCGCTTGAGCATGCCGTCCATGGCGACGGAGATTGCGCCGGTCTCCTCAGAGACGATAACGACCACGGCGTCCGAGTGCTCGCTCATGCCGATGCCCGCGCGGTGCCTCATGCCGAGGTCGCTGCTCAGACTGGCGTTCTGCGAGAGCGGGAGCATGCAGCCCGCCGCGGCGAGCCTTCCCTCGCGGATTATGGCGGCGCCGTCGTGCAGCGGGGCCTTGACGAAGAATATGTTCCGCAGCAGCTCGCTTGTGACGTCGGCATTCACGATGGTGCCGGTGGCCATCTGCTCGTTGAGGCTTATCGCGCGCTCGAAGACTATCAGCGCGCCGGTGCGCGACTCGGACATGGAAGCGCAGGCGAGAACGGTCTGGTTCACCACCGACTCAAAGGTCAGCGGCGCCGAGCTCCCGCCGAGGAAGAACATGAACCGGCCGCTGCCCATGCGCTCGAGCAGGCGGCGCAGCTCCGGCTGAAAGATGATGACCAGCGCGATAAAACCGAGCTCGACCGTCGTCTTGAGCAGGGAGTTTATCATCCTGAACTTGAAGAGGTCCGACAGCCAGAGCGCCAGCAGGATGATGACTATGCCGCGGGCCAGCCGCGTGGTGTTGGTGCGGCGGATGAGCCCAATCGCGACGTATATGAGCATGGCGACGAGGATGATATCTATGATATCCGAGATCTGCGCGGTCGTCATATATTCTATGGCATTGGAGACTATTTCCTTGATATTTCCCATAGGCCTGTCCTCATCGTTTTCGTGGCGCGCGCCCTCGGCAAAACCGGGGCGCGGCAATTTGTCATAGTATTATATAATAATCGTCTGGAAATAGCAACAACATTTACGCATCCGACAGCGATTTGACAGCGGCTTTGAGCTGCTGCGCGGCGGCGTCGATCTCCCGGGGCGTGTTGAAGGGCGAAAAGCTCAGCCGCACGGTGCCGGTCTCCAGCGTACCGGCGGTTTCGTGGGCCAGCGGCGCGCAGTGCAGGCCCGCGCGGACGCACACTCCCCTTCTGCCCAGCTCGGCTCCCAGCTCCTCGCTGCCTATGCGCCCGTGCCGGACGGAGAGCACACCGGCCTGAGCCGCGTCGTCGGCGGCCTCGAAGACCTCCAGGCCGGGCACATTCTCCAGCTGGCGGGCCATGCGGCGCATGAGAGCGCGCTCGTGCGCGCCTATGTTCGCGGCGCCGTGGGAGCGCACGTACTCGGCTCCGGCCATGAGCCCCGCGATGCCCGGGATGTTGTGCGTGCCCGCCTCGAGGCGGTCGGGCAGGAATTCGGGCATGGCCTGGTTGCGGCTCTCGGAGCCGGTGCCGCCCGCCATGAGGGGCCGCCCGTTCTCGCGGCAGAGCAGCACGCCCGTGCCCTGGGGTCCGAGGAGGCCCTTGTGGCCCGGCACGCAGATGAACTCGGCGCCGAGCCGCGCCATGTCGACCTCCATCAGGCCCGCGGACTGCGAGGCGTCCACGATAAGCGGCACGCCCTCCTCGCGGCAGAGCGCGGCTATCTCATATATGGGCAGCACGAAGCCGAAGACGTTTGAGACGTGGGTGCAGACGACGGCCTTGGCGCCGGGTATTTTCTCCCTGAACGCCGCAACGGCGGCTTCGGTATTGAAGAGGGGCGAGGCCGCGACGTCGATATCGGCTCCTATGAGATGCAGCGGCCGCGTGACGGCGTTGTGCTCCCAGCCGGAGACGACGACCCGGTCTCCCCTTTTGACGAGACTGAATATGGCAATGTTAAGCGCGTGCGTGGCGTTCATGGTGAACACCACGTTCTCCGGCCCGGGGGCCGAAAATAGGTCCGCGAGCAGGGCGCGGCAGTCATAGGCCGCCTCCGCCGCGAGCAGCGCGGGCCTGTGGCCGCCCCGGCCGGGGCTGGCCATGGTGCGCATGGCGTTCAGCATGGCGGCGTGCACGGTGCGCGGCTTCAGGAGGCTGGTGGCGGCGCTGTCAAGATAGATCATGACTGCACCTCCGTGTACCGGTCGTCCTCTTCGGCAAAGAGCTTGCCGTGGCCCACTCCGGCGCGCTGCAAAACGGAGAGCGCCTGCCTGAACCAGGAATCTGCCACCCGCACGCACCACGCGCAGCCCGATTTGGACAGGCCCTGCGGCGCGCGGGAGAAGGGCGCGGTTATGCCTGCGCGCTCCAGCGTCCGCGAGGCCCGCTGCGCATAGGTCTGCGAGCGGCACATGATGATATATCGCATAAAAAGATCCTCCCGCATGTGGATGAAGGCGCTGAGCCTTCAACTCATTCTATGCGGGCAGGACCCTTTTGACATCAGCCCTCTATCAGCGCCACGGCCTGCGCGGCTATGCCCAGACCCTCGCCGGTGAAGCCGAGTCGCTCCTCCGTCGTGGCCTTCACGCTCACGCGCGAGACGTCCATCGCAGCCGCGGCGGCGATGTTACGGCGCATGGCCTCTATGTGCGGCGCGAGCTTCGGCGCCTGGGCTATCACGGTGGCGTCTATGTTGCCCGGCTCGAAGCCCGCCGAGCGCAGCCTTATGCAGACCTCGCTCAGCAGCGCGAGGCTGTCCGCGCCCTCGTAGTGCGGGTCCGTGTCCGGGAAGAGCTTGCCTATGTCGCCCATCGCCGCCGCTCCAAGCAGCGCATCCATGATGGCGTGCACCAGCACGTCGGCGTCCGAGTGGCCCAGCAGGCCCCGCTCGTACGGTATGTCCACCCCGCCGAGGATGAGCTTGCGCCCCTCGACGAGCCTGTGTACATCGTAGCCCTGACCTATCCTCACATGAATTCACCCCTTGCGTCGATTATCGCGGACGCGGCGTATATGTCCGCGGGCGTCGTGAGCTTGAGGTTCTCCTCCGAGCCCTCGACGAGGAACACCTCGGCATCGAGCAGCATCACCGCGGCGCAGTCGTCCGTGAGCGAGATGCCGAGCCTCGCGGCCTCGCCCAGGGCCTGGCGGATGAGCTCCGCGCGGAACACCTGCGGCGTCTGCATGAGATAGAGCTCGTCGCGCTCCAGAGTGCGGAGCACCCTGCCGCCTCGCGCCTGACGGACCGTGTCCTTGACGTGTATGGCCGGGGCCGCCGCGCCGCGCTCCGCCGCCGCCGTCACCGCGCGCTCGATTATCTCCACCGTCACCAGCGGGCGGGCGGCGTCGTGGATGGCTATCAGCCCTGCCTGCTCTGAGCACTCCTGCACGCCGGCCCAGGCGGAGGCGGTACGGTCCGCGCCGCCCTCGGTGACGCACTTGAGCTTTGCTATGCCGCGCTCCCTTGCGAGGGCGGCGATGGTGGATATCTTCTCGCTCTGCGTGACGACGACTATCTCATCTATGCACTCGCTCCTGTCCAGCGCGGCGAGCGTGCGCTCTATGACCGTGCAGCCGCCGAGCTGCAGCATCAGCTTGTCCGTGCCCATTCGCGTGCCGCTGCCCGCGGCGACTACGACGGCCGAACAGAACGGCCTCGCGGGTTGAGTTTGCTTTTTCCTGAACATATGTACCTCGTTTAGACATGGTTATGGGGCGGACTGCGCCGCCCCATCCGGATTTATGAGCAGATGAGCGCGCTGTTCAGGCGCTCTTCCACTTCCTCGTAGCTGGCGCTCTCTGAGAGGACTATCTCGGAGATGAGGATCTGTTTTGCCGAGTGCAGCATCTTGCGCTCACCCGTGGACAGGCCCCGCTCCTTATCCCTCTTCATAAGCCCCTTTACGACTGCGGCCACCTCGAGAAGGTTCCCGCTTTTTATCTTGAGCATGTTTTCCCGGTAACGCTTGTTCCAGTTCTGGGTCATCTCGATCTCCAGGCCCGGGATCGAGCCGAGGATCTTCTCGGCCTCGTCGGCGCCGACTATGGGCCGGACGCCTATCGCCGCGCTCGTATCGACCGGTATCATGACGAGCATGTCTCCGACCGGCAGCTTCAGGACATAATAGTCCCGCTCCTTGCCGTTGATTTTTCTTGTTACAACGCTGTCGATCACGCCCGCGCCGTGCATGGGGTGCGCAATCCTGTCGCCCACGCGGAATGTCATTTTAGCCTCCCTTTCCCAGATGGCCCATATCTTACTATCTATATGTAATTATACTCGTTGAGTCACATTTTAGCAAGGAAAATACGCGCATTCGGGACAAAATTGAGAAAAAAACGCCCGCCGCGGCTGCGGCGGGCGCGGGTTTTACATTTTTCGGCTTATTCCTCGTCGCTGGGGACATCCTCGGGGATGTTGCCGGTGGCCTCGCCGGTCTCGGAGACCTCGTAGACCAGGGCGTCCTCCTCGTGAGCGGCAGGAGCCTCGGGCTCAGCAGCGCGGCGCGGAGCCGGTTCCGGCTCGCTCAGCGCGCGGATGGAGAGGGAGATCTTCTGCTTCTCGGTGTCGATGGCAGTGATCTTGACGTCGACCACGTCGCCCACGCTCAGGACCTCGTCGGGCTTGCCGATGCGGCGGTTGGCGATCTGGCTGATGTGGATGAGTCCGTCCACGCCCGGCATGACCTCGGCAAACGCGCCGAAGGGCATGAGCTTGACCACCTTGACCTGGGCGATGTCGCCGACCTTGTAGGTGTTGACGAACTTGGTCCAGGGGTTGTCCTCCGGCTTCTTGTAGCCGAGGGAGATGCGCTTGGCCTCCTTGTCGAAGCCGATAACATAGACGTCGAGCTCGTCGCCGACGGAGACGACCTCGGCCGGGTTCTTGATGCGGCTCCAGGAGAGCTCGGAAACGTGGACCATGCCGTCGATGCCGCCGATGTCCACGAAGGCGCCGTAGCTGGTGAGGCTCTTCACAACGCCGTGGTAGACCTTGCCGACCTCGATCTCGTTCCAGACGGCCTCGGCCTTCTCGCGGCGCTCGCGCTGCAGCACGGCGCGGATGGAGCCGACCACGCGCCTGCGGCCGCGGTTGACCTCGGTGATCTTGAGGCGGACCTTCTGCTTGACCAGCTGGGTCATCGGGGTGTCCTTCGGCAGGCCGGACTGGGAGGCGGGGACGAACACGCGGATGCCCTTGACGGACACGACCACGCCGCCCTTGTTCTCCTCGGTGACGGTGCCCTCGACAACGGTGCCGGCTTCCTGCGCGGCCTCGATGTCAGCCCAGTTCTTGACGGCGTCCATGCGCTTCTTGGAGAGCTGCGCCGTGCCCTCGACATCGTTCACGCGGACGACTATGGCCTCGACCGTGTCGCCGACATGCACGGCGTCCTCAAGCTTGACCTCGCCGTCTTCGGTGAACTCGGTGGTGGGGATGAATGCGGAGTATTTCGTGCCGAGGTCTATGCTGACCTCGGTCGGGGTGATAGCAACAACAACGCCGCTGACCTTGTCCCCGTTATATATGGTTTTCAGAGAATCCTCCAGCATCTCATCGAAGCTCTTTTCGGCGGGTGCCGCTTCCGCCTCAACGGCGGGTGCCGCCTCTTCGGCAGGCTGTTCAACCGCCTGCACCGGCGCCTCTTCGACAGGGGCCGCCTCAGGGTTCTCTTGAATCATGATCTCGTCGCTCATCTTATCCAGTACCTCCTTGATTATCCACGACGGCGCGGATGCTCCGGCAGTCATGCCTATGGTTTCCACGTCCCGAAGGACGCCGGTGTCGAGCTGGGCGGAATTTTCCACAAATTGCGTGTTGGCGCATCGCTCCGCGCATAGCTCGGCCAAATGCAGGCTGTTGGCGCTGTTTTTCCCGCCAATGACTACCATCGCTCCACATGCGGAGGCCAATTTTACTGCCTCCTCTTGCCTGATGGACGTAGCAAAGCATATTGTATCAAAGATTTCCGCTTTTGTACACCATTTTTTTATTAATTTTTCACACTCGCGCAGATTATTTTCTGTCTGCGTGGTCTGAACAACAACTGTGATAGGTTCTGTACGTTTATCGACATTATTTTCTAGCCAGTTCGCGAGTTCTGCGGCGTTTCCGACCACTACGGGCTCGGTGCAGCGGCCGCAGATGGCCTGGACCTCCGGGTGACCGGCCGTGCCGATAACTATTACCTGCCTGCCGTTGGCTGAAGCCTCCGCCACGAGGCGGTGTATCCTCGAGACGTTCGGGCAGGTGGCGTCCGTTATCTCGGCCCCTGCGGCGCGCAGGGCGTCCTCCACGGCCTTGGACACGCCGTGGGAGCGTATCATGACCCGGTCGCCCGGCCGGACCTCGGAGGGGTCGGAGATGACCTCCAGCCCGCGGCGGGCGAGGTCGGAGACGACGTCCTCGTTGTGGATGAGCGGCCCCAGGCTCTTGCAGGGCCCGGACTTGAGCAGCTCCTCGGCCATCTTGACCGAGCGCGACACGCCGAAACAGAAGCCGGCGCTCTTTGCCAGTATCACTCTGCTCATCCGTTGGTCCCGTCCCTCAGCTCGTATATGCGTTCCATGATGCCGTCGGCCAGCTTTTCGTACTCCTCGTGCGTCTTGCCCTCGACGGTGTAAGGCTTGCCGATGCGCAGCTCCACCCTGCCGAAGATCTTCTTTCCGCGCGGGATGTATACGGGCACGATGGGCACCTTCATCTTGGACGCTATCCTGACGGCGCCGGTCTTGGCCTCGACCTCGTTGTCGTGCTCGACGCGGGTGCCCTCGGGGAACATGAACACCTTCTCACCGTGCTTGAGATATCGCATCATGTTGCGTATGGCGTCGATATCGGCCTTGCCGCGGTCGACGAAACAGATGCCGCACTTCTTGAGCACCGGCCCGACGATGGGCACGCGCTCCAGCTCCAGCTTGGCCATGAAGTGCATGTAGTTCTCTTTGCCGAAGGCAAGGGCCACAAGCAGCGGGTCGATGTAGTTGGAGTGGTTCGCACAGATGACCGCCGGACCGTCGGGGATGTTCTCCCGGCCGCGGCAGCGCATGGGGTAAAAGGCCTTAACCCAGGGCTTTAGAAAGTCAAAGAGCTTTCCGAAACTGCGTCTCTCCCGCTCCAGATCCTGTTCAGGCACGTTCCTAACCTCCTATACGCCCGGCTATGAGGGCGCAGATCTTTTCAATGCTCTGCTCGAGCGTCAGCTCGCTTGTATCGACCTCTACCGCATCCGGCGCCCGCCTCAGCGGCGCGGCGGCGCGGGTGGAGTCGTTTTCGTCCCGCTTTATTATATCACGCAGCACCTGCTCGTAGCTGTCCGGCGCGCCTTTTTCGTGCAGCTCGAGATATCTCCGCTCAGCGCGGCGCTCGGGACTGGCGGTGAGGAAGATCTTCAGCGCCGCGTCCGGCAGGACGACGGTGCCTATGTCGCGCCCGTCCATTATTACGCTGTGCTGCTCGGCCATCTTGCGCTGCATGTCCAGCAGATACGCCCTGACCTCCGGCATGGCGGAGACCTCCGAGGCGCGCATGGATATCTCGGGCGTCCTGATGAGACCCGAGACATCCTCGCCGTTGAGGTACATGTGCTGCGCGCCGTCCTCGCCGTAGCCGAAGCGGATATCCAGCTCCGGCAGCAGCCTGAGCACGTCCTGCTCGGCGCCCAGCGGCAGTCCCGCCCTTGCGGCGGCGAGGCCCACGGTGCGGTATATCGCGCCGGTGTCCACATAGATGAAGCCGAAGCGCGCGGCGGCGGCCCTTGCAATGGTGCTCTTGCCCGCGCCCGAGGGCCCGTCTATGGCGACGGAAAAGTGCTTATCCATCCTCACACCCCTGATGCAGAGAATTTGCGGCGACAAACGCCGTAGACCAGGCTATTTGCAGATTATACCCACCCGTGTAGGCGTCCAGGTCCAGCACCTCGCCCGCAAAGTGCAGGCCGGGCACGAGCTTGGACTCCATAGTCCGGGGATTCACCTCAGTTGTGGCCACGCCGCCGGAGGTCACGATGGCCTCCGCTATCGGTCTCGGCCCGGATATCGCAACGGGGAAATGCTTCAAGAGCGACGCGAGCGCGGCCCGCTGCTGCTTTGTGACTGAGTTCGTCCACGTGTCGCCCGGGATGCCCGAGAGCTCGACCAGGACGGGTATCATCATACGCCCTGCCAGGTCGCCGAGGGAGTTGCGGAACTCGCGGTTGTTGTACTTTTCAAAGTCCCTGAGCAGCCGCGCGTCGAGCTTCTTGTCGTCTAGGCCCGGCTTGAGGTCTATGGACAGGCGGTATTTGCACTCGCCGAACCTGCGCATGTGCGCCGAGGCGGAGAGCACCAGCGGACCGGACACGCCGAAGTGCGTGAACAGCATCTCGCCCAGCGCCTTGTAGATGAGCTTGTCGTCCTCGTAGGCGTAGAGCTCCACATTGCGCAGAGAAAAGCCCTGCATCTCGCGGCACCACTTGTCCGGGGACTCCAGTGGCACGAGCGAGGGGCGGCAGGTGCGGATGTTGTGGCCCAGCTCCTGCGCCATGCGGTAGCCGTCGCCGGTGGAGCCGGTGCCGGGATACGAGAGCCCGCCGGTGCAGATGACGGCGTTGGCGCACTCGATCTCGCCGTGCTCGGTAGTGACGGCGCGGACCGCGCCGTTCTCGTCGGTCAGGATGTGCCTTGCGCGCTCCCTGAGCACTCTGACGCCGTTTTTGCGCGCAAGTTCCGCGAGGGCGTCCGCTATGTCGTCGGCCTTGTCGGATTCCGGGAACACGCGGTTCCCGCGCTCGGTCTTCAGGGCAACACCAAGGCCCTCGAACAGCGCCTTCGTGTCCGAGGTCCCAAACCTATGTATGGCGCTCTGCAAGAAGCGCCCGTCGCCGGGGATGGCGGAGATGAACTCGCGCGCGTCACAGTCGTTGGTGACGTTGCAGCGGCCCTTGCCGGTGATCCGCAGCTTGCGGCCCAGCATCCTGTTCGGTTCCAGCAGCACGACGCTCAGCCCGCGCCCGGCCGCAAGACCGGCGCAGAGCGTCCCCGAAGCGCCGCCGCCTATTATAACTGCGTCAGCTTTCAACTTTCTCGAACACCTTATACTCGCTCCACACGTTCTCGAGGTCCTTGAACGTGTCCGACAGCCTGTCGCGCGAGCGCGCGCCGACGGCTATGACTATGGCATTGACCAAACTCAGCGGCGCGACGAGGGAGTCCACGAACGAGACCATCTCGCTCTTGGCGAAGAGGCAGACGTCCGCCACGCCGTAGAGCGGAGAGCTCTCGCTGTCCGTCAGCGCCAGCGCCGAGGCGCCGCGGTCCTTTGCAAAGCGCATGACCTTCAGCGAGCGCGAGGAATATCTCGGGAAGGTGAAGCCGATGAAGAGGTCGCCCTCCCCTATCCTTATGAGCTGCTCATAGGCCTCCGCCGCGGAGTTGTCGCGCACCAGATGCACCCCGTCGCGGAGCATGTTGAGATAGAACTCCAGAAAGCTCGAGAGGCTCTGCGACGTGCGGGAGGCGAAGATGTAGATGTTCTTCGCGGACATTATCATGTCTATCGCGCGGTCAAAGCTGCCCTGGTCTATCTCCTCGAGCGTGGCCTGGAGCTTGTCTATGTCGTCGCTGAGGACGGATTTGAGGATGTTGCGGTCGTCGATGAGGTCCTTTGCTGCCTCTATGCGCTGCACGGAGGTCAGGCGGCTGCGTATCATCTCCTGGAGCGCCTTGCGCATGCCGGGATAGCCGTCGTACCCCAGCTCCGCCGCAAAGCGGACGACCGTGGACTCACTCACGCCCACCGTCTTGCCAAGTTTGCCCGCCGTCATGAACGCGGCCTTGTCGTAGTTTTCGAGAATGTACTTCGCAATGAGCCTCTGGCCCTTGGAAAAGCCAGAGTTGTCCCGCGAGATCAGCGCGAGAATGTCTTTATCCATCCATGTTGCCCCCAGTTGACATATACCGCATAAACCGGCGCGGGCGGGGCCAATTACCAGCATATGTAATATAGCCCGCCACACTCCGGTGTAATCTGCATTTTAGCATTATTCTACACAGATTTGCGCCGAATTACAAGTACATTTGCATGAACAAATTCTAAAACTTGCAAAAAACAAATCACTCGAGGCCGCGGATATAGCTCGTCTCCTCCGGCGTGAGGCGGCGCCAGCGGCCGGTCTGGAGCGTGCCTAGGCGCAGCTCGCCCTCGGCCACGCGCACGAGGCGGCGCACCTCGAGCCCCGCGGCGGCGCACATGCGGCGCACCTGCCGGTTCCGGCCCTCGTGGATGGTCACGTCGAGGATGTATCTCCCCTGCTCCGTCTCCTCCACAAAGCGCACCTGCGCCGGGCGGATGGGCTCGCCCTCCACATCGCGCTGGGCCTCCAGCGCGCGCACGGCTTCCTCAGGCTCCGAACCGCTGACCGTGACGCGATAGGTCTTGCCGACCTCGTGCGAGGGGTGCATCAGCGCGTTCGCGGCCTCGCCGTCGTCCGTCATGATGAGCAGGCCCTCGCTGTTGAGGTCCAGTCTGCCCACGGGATAGAGCCTGCGGCCCACGCCCTTCACCAGCTCGGCCACGGTTTTGCGGCCCTTCTCGTCCGAGAGCGTGGTGACGTAGCCGCGGGGTTTGTTCAGCATTATGTAAACCCGCGTCTCGGGCTGACGCAGGCGTTTGCCGTCCACGGTCACGGTGTCCGTGTCCGGGTCGGCGCTCATGCCGAGGACGGCGGTCTCGCCGTTCACCTTGACGCGGCCGGCCTTTATCATTTCCTCGGCGGCGCGGCGCGGGGCGGGCCCCGCGCCGGATATGAGTTTCTGGAGGCGTTCTTTCATCTTTGCACGTTCCCTATTCAAGATAAAACGGCGCGCTCAGCCCCGTGAGGACCCAGAAGCGCAGAAAGCGCTCCCCGGGCGTGAGTTTCAGCTCGCGGTCCACTTCCACGTCCTCGGAGTAGACTATGCGCACGGAGGCTATCTCCTGCCCGTCCGAGCAGGCCGCGGCCCGGCCCGCGCGCTCGCCCTCGGATATCGGGGCAAAGGCAAAGGCGGGCAGCTCGAGCTCCATGTCGTAGCTCTCGCCGTTTTGGATGAGCGCATAGGCCGCGCCCTCCGTCTCCGCCGGGGCCGTCATCTCAGCGCCGGAGATGAGCGGCACCTCGTAGCTCAAGCCCGCGGGGATGACCTCGGCAAAGCTGTAATTGGCGAAGGCCCAGTCGTAGAGCGCCTTGTGGTCGTCCCAGTCGTCGGGGTCGTTGAGCGTGACGCAGACATAGCGCGCGCCGTCGCGCTCGGCGCAGGTCACGAGCGTGCGCCCGGCGGCCATGGTGTAGCCGGTCTTGAGGCCGAGGCAGCCGTCGTACTCGCGCAGCAGGCGGTTGTGGTTCACCAGCGTCTGCTCACCGACGGTGTGGGACACGGTGCCCGCTATGCGGGCGAAGTCCTCGTTCCCCATGCAGTAGGCGGCGAGTTTGGCCATGTCGCGCGCCGTGGAGTAGTGCCCCTCCTCGTCGAGGCCGTGGGCGTTTTTGAAGCTGGACTCGGTCATGCCGAGCTCGGCCGCCTTGGCGTTCATCAGCTCCGCAAACTCCTCCATGCTGTCCGCGACATGCAGCGCGAGCGCAGAGGCGGCGTCGTTGCCGGAGACCAGCAGCAGGCCGTAGAGCAGGTCCTCGACTGTGTAGCTCTCTCCCGCCTTGAGGTACATCGAGGAGCCCTCGATGCCCGCGCTACGGCTGTCGACCTCCACGAGGTCGTCAAGCTCGCAGTGCTCGAGCACGACGATGGCAGTCATTATCTTCGTCGTGCTGGCGATGAGCATGTGCTCGTCGGCGTTCTTCTCATAGAGCACCCGGCCTGAGTCGGCGTGCATGAGTATCGCGGCCTTGGCGGAGACGGCAAGCTCCGCCCGGGCCGGTATTTTTACAGCGAAAATGAGCGCGAGGCTCAGGACTATACCCGTGAATTTTCTCAATAATAGCACCACCCGTCAAGTTTTGGGCGGTGCTTATTATTGACTGTACAGGCTTAAATTATCCCTCCTGGGCGGCGTCCGCCTTTTTGTCGCGGAGCTGCTCGGCCTTGTCCATGAGCTGGGGGATGAGGTCGACTATCCTGTCGAGGGTGTTTGCCGCGGGCGGCTGGATGTTCAGCATGTTCACGATGCCGTTGCGGATTACGAGGAAGCCGATGGGCTCTATCCTCACCGCCGCCGCGCTGCCGCCGGCGAAACCGTCGCGCTGCTTCACGAGGTCACCGCCGCCGCCGCCAAAGCCGAAGCTCACGCGCGAGACAGGCACGAGCGTCACGCCGTCCGGCGTCGTTACCGGCTCGCCGACTATGGTGTTGACGTCCACCATTTCTTTGATTTTAGCCATGCTGGTTTGCAGGAACTGCGCCATCGGAGTCTGTGCCTGATCCATTGTTTTCCTTCCTTTCTTCCTCTGCTTTGACTGCGGCGTTTTGCTTTGCCGCTCTCATTTTGATCTTCAGGAAGCCCCAGCCCGCGGCGAAAACCACCGCGAGTATGCGTCCGAGGCTTATCGTCATCGTCAGCTCCGCGTCCGCCCTCGGCTCCGTGGAGTCGAAGTCCAGCGCGGTCTTGATGTCGTACTGCCGGACCTTGAAGGCCCTGCCCTTCATGCCCTCGATGAGGCCGAGGCCCGCGTTCACGGCGCCGTATATCATCGTGGCGTCAAAGGGGTCCTCCGCCGCGACGACGAGGTGGAGCATGAAGCGGTTGACGGTTATCTTGCGCTTGAACCTCGCCAGGGCGTCCAGGCCGAGCTTCAAAAGCTGCAAGAGCACGTCAGGCGAGGGTTTTGGGCGCTTTTTGGGCTCTTTTTCGGGCTTTTCCTTCTTGGGCTTCTTGGGTTTTTTCTCTTTTTTCGGTTTCTTTTCCTTTTTCGGCTTCTCCTTACGCGGGAAGAGCTTTATGTTAAAGCACAGCACCCGCGCGGCGACGCTGGCCTCGCCGTCCACATACCTCGCCGAGAACCCGAAGGGCACGACGAGCAGCAGCACCAGCAGCGCGACGATTATAAGGAGGACGATCAAAGGGCATCACCCCCGATTTCCTGATTCTCAAGGTCCATCTCCATCTGCTCGCCCCGGCCGCGGAGAGCGTTTATCGCGCCCTGCAGCTTCTCGAGGCCGTCCGTGGACGACATATCCGGCAGCGGCGGCAGTTCCTCGAGCTCCGAGACGCCCATGACGCGGAGGAACGCCTCCGTAGTCCGGTACAGCGTCGGCCGCCCCGGGGCCTCAAGCCTGCCCGCGGCCTCGATGAGGCCCTTCTCCACGAGTGACGAGACGGTGTAGGAGCTGTCCACTCCCCTGACCTCGTCCACGTACGCCCTCGTCACAGGCTGGAAGTAGGCGATGACCGCCAGCGTCTCCAGCGCGGGAGGCGAGAGCTTGGGCGGGGCGCGGTGCTCTATCACCCTCGCGATGGTCTTTGCGTACTGCGGAGCCGAGCACATTTGCAGGGACTTGTCCAGCCGCACGAGCCGGATGCCCCTCCCCTTGTGCTCATACTCCTCAGCGAGCCCGGCGGCGCAGGAGAACACGTCCTCCTCCGGCACGCCCAGCACCAGCGATATCCTCGCCGCCGGCACCGGCTCGCCCGACGCAAAGATTATAGCCTCGAGCGCAGATTTCAATTCCCTTTCGTCCATAGTCATTCCTCAATGGCTTCTATGATGCTCTCCGTGTCGCCGCCGGCGAAGGTGAGCAGCAGCTCGCCCTCCTCCTCGGAGATGATCACGCTGCCCATGGAGCAGAGCTCCAGCACAGAGAGAAAGGTCGCGACGACCTCGGAGCGGCTGTGTCCCGCCTCGTAGAGCGCGCGGAGCGTGGTCGGTCCCTCGGAGAGGATGCGGATTATCTCGCGGCTCTTGTCGCGGACGCCGTAGACTATGCGCTTCGGCGCCAGGGCGCGCAGCTCCGGCGGGCCGGGCAGCTTGGCGTCCGAGCGCGAGAACACGGTGTACAGCGCGCGCAGCAGGTCCGCGCCCTCGTGGCGGTAGTCATATACCTTTGCTGCCGGTGCAACGGGCTCCTGCGGCCGCGTCCAGAGCAGCATGCCCTGTGCGGAGAGCTCCGAGAGCGCGGGGAGCACGGTCTTGACCGCCTCGTGCGCGTCCTTGGCCTTGAGCTGTTCGAGCGAGCTCATGAGCTGCTCGAGCTCCGTGACCTCCTCCTCGGCGGCAAGGAGGGTCCTGGTCTTGATATACAGCAGGTATGCCGCCATCTGCACGAACTCGCTGGCGACCTCCAGGTCCATGCGCTGCATCTCGTCGAGATACGCGAGGTACTGGTCCAGGATGTCCGAAATGCTGATGTCTCTTATCTCTATCTTGTTCTTCGAGAGCAGCATCAGTATGAGGCTGAGCGGGCCCTCGAAGTCCTGAACGTCGTCCCGGCTCTTTACAACGCCCTCCAGGTGGAAGGTCGGGTTCTCCATCCCACTCACCCCCGTCAGACGAACAGCTTGGCGAGGCCGAAGCCCCAGTTCGCGGCGAAGAAGAGATTATCCATGACCCAGTAAGCCGCGCGGCTGAGCGGGTCCAGGCTCGTCCGGCTCAGCAGCAGCACGAGGACGAGGAGGATTATCATCCCGTAGCGCTCATAGTACATGAGCTTGGTGTACGACCGGTCCGAGATGCAGGAGAAGAGCACCTTTGAGCCGTCCAGCGGCGGGATGGGGATGATGTTGAAGATGGCCAGCGCGATGCTGAGATATGCCGTGATATACAGCATCTCCAGCAGCCAGTTCAGCGAGCGGCCTGGCCGGTGGAGCAGAGCAAACAAAAAGCCGTACAGGAAGAGGAACACGAGGGCTATCAGCAGGTTCGCAATCGGCCCCGCCGCGGCGGTTATGGCCATGCCCTTTTTCGGGTTCTTGAACTTCCACATGTTCACCGGCACGGGCTTTGCCCAGCCGAACTTGAAGACTATCATCATGAGCAGGCCCATGATGTCGATGTGCCGGAGCGGGTTGAGCGTAAGGCGTCCCGCGCGCTTGGCGGTGTCGTCGCCGAGGCGGTAGGCCACATAGCCGTGAGCGAGCTCATGCAGTGTTATACAAATAAGCGCGGGCACCACGGAGAGCAGCAGGCTCGTCAGCACGCTCCAGTCCAGTCCGCGCCAGATACTTTGAAGAATATGCATAGGTTACCTCACCTTCGACAATTATACCAATCCCGCCGCCGAATTACAAGAGCGGGATGGACGTTTCGTCCACCCCGCCCGTTTCAGAGCTGTTCCATTATCCTGCCCAGCAATTCCGGGCGGCCGTCGCCCTTTTCGGCAGAGAAGGGTATGAGCGGCGTCTCCTCCGGAAGCTCCAGCGTCGAGCGGATTATGGCGAGATTTTCGCCCACCGCGGTCTTTGAGAGCTTGTCGGTCTTGTTGGCCACCACCACGAAGGGGCGGCCGGAGTTTTTGAACCAGCCGGCCATGGTCACGTCGTCCGCCGTGGGCTTGTGCCGGGCGTCAACGATGTGTACGCCGAGGCTTATCTGCTCCGGCTCGGCGAAAAAGCTCTCCATGAGCTTTCCCCAGCGGTCGCGCTCAGCCTTGGCCACGGCGGCGTAGCCGTAGCCCGGGAGGTCCACGAACCAGCAGCGCCCGTCTATCTTGAAGTAGTTGACGTGTATGGTCTTGCCCGGCTGGGAGCCGACGCGCGCGAAATTCTTGCGGTTGAGCAGCCGGTTGATGACCGACGACTTGCCGACGTTGGACTTGCCCGCGAACACTATGCGCGGCAGGCTGTCCCGGATGAAGCCCTCGCTCGAGGCGGCGGATTTGACGAACTCCGCCTTGTTGAGGTTGATATCCGCCATGTCACTGCCCTATCCTTGCCCCGGCCTCGGTCATGGCGCCTGGCGGCGGGGTCTGTGCGGTCTGCTCGCTCTCAGGCTCGGCGGTCTCGGGCTCGGCCACCGCGCGGCGGTTGAGCGCGATATCGAGTATCGCGTCCACGTGGTCGGCGGTGATGAACTTGAGCCGCTCGCGGACGCTCTGGTCTATCTCCTCGAGGTCCGGCTCGTTGTCGGCGGGGATTATCACGGTGGAGACGCCGGCGCGCAGGGCGGCCATGGTCTTTTCCTTCAGCCCGCCTATGGGCAGGATGCGGCCGCGGAGGGTTATCTCGCCCGTCATGGCGAGGTCGCGCCTCACGGGTATGCCCGTCAGCGCCGAGATGACGCCGATGCAGATGGTTATGCCTGCGCTCGGGCCGTCCTTCGGCACCGCGCCCTCCGGGAAGTGGATGTGGATGTCCTTCTTCTGGTTGAAGTGCGGGTCAATGCCCAGCTTATCCGCGCGGGAGCGGATATAGGTGATGGCCGCCTTGCAGCTCTCCTGCATGACGGAGCCGAGGTTGCCCGTGAGCTCCAGCTTGCCTGTGCCGTCCACGACGCCGACTTCGACGTCCAGCACCTCGCCGCCGACTGAGGTCCAGGCGAGGCCGCGCACGAGACCGACCTCGTCGCGCGGGTAGACCGCGTCCGGCTTATACTTCGGCGGGCCGAGCAGGGGCTCGAGCTGTCCGGCGCGGACGGTGAGGGATTTATACTCCCCCTTGGCTATGCCCGCGGCGCACTTGCGGCAGATGGCGGCCAGCTCACGCTCGAGGATGCGCACGCCCGACTCGCGGGTGTAGAGCGAGATTATCTCGCGTATCGCGTCGTCGCTGAGCTTGAGCGTCACGCCGTTGAGGCCGTGCTTCTTGCGCTGCTTGGGCAGGAGGTGGCGCTTGGCGATTTGGAGTTTCTCCTCGTCCGTGTAGCTCGAGAGGGTGATGACCTCCATGCGGTCGAGCAGCGGGCGGGGTATCGTGTCCGTGGTGTTCGCCGTGGTGATGAACAGCACGTCGGAGAGGTCGATGGGCACCTCGAGGTAGTTGTCGCGGAAGCGGCAGTTCTGCTCCGAGTCCAGCGCCTCGAGCAGCGCGGACGAGGGGTCGCCCCGGTAGTCGGAGCCGAGCTTGTCGATCTCGTCGAGCACCATGACGGGGTTCATGCTCCCGGCCTGGATGAGGCCGGTCACGAGGCGGCCGGGCATGGCGCCGATATAGGTCTTGCGGTGGCCGCGGATCTCCGCCTCGTCGTGCACGCCGCCGAGGGCGACGCGCGAGAGCTTGCGGTTCATGGCGCGGGCTATGCTCATGGCGATACTGGTCTTGCCGGTGCCCGGAGGTCCGACGAGGCAGAGCACCCCGCCCTTCACGTCCGGGGCCAGTTTGCGCACGGCCAGGAACTCGATTATGCGCTCCTTGACCTTCTCGAGGCCGAAGTGGTCCTCGTCGAGCATCTTCTGCGCCTTGGCGACGTCCAGCGTCTCCTTGGTGCGGGTGTTCCAGGGTATCTCAAGGCAGGTGTCGAGATAGCCGCGGATGACGCTGGCCTCGGCGGAGCCGAAGCTCTGGCGCGAGAGGCGGGTGACCTCCTTGAGGAGCTTTTCCTCAGTCTCCTTCTCGAGGCCGAGGGCCTTTATCTTCTCGCGGTAGTCGTCGAGCTCCTGCGGCATGTCGTCCTCGCCAAGCTCGGACTGAATGACCTTCATCTGCTCGCGCAGGTAGTACTCGCGCTGGTTGCGGTTCATCTGCTCCTGCGTGCTCTCGTTGAGGTCGCGCTCGATGCTCAGCAGCGTCAGCTCGCGCGTGAGCATGCGGCAGAGCGAGGCGAGGCGGCGGGAGGGGCGCAGCTCCTCCAGGAGCTTCTGCTTCTCCTCCGGCTTGAGGTAGATGTTCTGCGCTATGAAGTCCGCCACATAGGCCGCGTCCGTGCTGGCCATGATGTTGATTACGGACTCGGGCGCGATGTTGCCCGAGATCTGAGCGTACTCGCTGAAGAGCGCCGTGCAGCGGCGGCAGAGGGCCTCGGTCTTGGCCGTGGGCTTCTCCGGCGCGTCGGGCATGGGCTCGATCTCGGCGAAGAGGCTCGGCGTATCCATGGTGACGGAGTCGATGCGCCCGCGCGCGAGGCCCTCGACCATGACGCGCACGGTCTTGGAGCCGGGCTGGCGGAGCATCTGGCGCACGCGGCAGACAGTGCCGATCTTGTAGATGTCGTCCACGAAGGGGACGTCCTTGGATATCTCCTTCTGCGCGGCCAGGAAGAGTATCTGGTCCGCGTTCATTGCAAAGTTGAGCGCCGCCGCGGACATGGGGCGCTCCACGTCGAAGTTCAGGAGCATCCCGGGAAATACGGAAAGCCCCCGCAGCGGCAGCACGGGCATGCTGCGCCGCGACGTGAATTCAAAGTTATTACTGCTCATGGAAACACTCCTTTCCGGGAGCTATGGATAAATGCTCGCGAGGGGACGAAGTTTCCTCCGTCCCCCCTGTTGTCGTGTGTGGTTTACGAAACGCTCTCACCCGAGGGCTGGCTGTGTATGACCAGCGGCTCAGTGGAGTTGCGCACACAGTCCGCCGTGACCACGACCTTGGTTATCGTCGGGTCCGAGGGAACGGTGTACATGATGTCCGTCATGATCTTCTCCATGACGCTGCGCAGTCCGCGCGCACCGATCTTCATCTCGATGGCCTTGTCGGCGATGGCGCCGAGGGCCTCGTCCTCAAAGACCAGCTCCACGTCGTCGTAGCTCATGAGCGCCTGATACTGCTTGGTCATGGCGTTCTTGGGCTCCGTGAGGATGCGGACCAGGTCGTCCCGCTTGAGCGAGTTGAGCGAGGTCAGCACCGGCAGGCGGCCGATGAGCTCCGGGATGATGCCGAACTTGAGAAGGTCGTGCGACTGGACCTGGCTCATGAGCTCACCCACGTCGCGCTCCTTGGCGGACTTGATATCCGCGCCGAAGCCGAGGCTCTTGCGGTCCGTGCGCTTTTCGATGATCTTGTCGAGGCCGTCGAAGGCGCCGCCGCAGATGAAGAGGATGTTCGTGGTGTCGACGTGGATGAACTCCTGATGCGGGTGCTTGCGCCCGCCCTGGGGCGGCACGCTGGCCACCGTGCCCTCGAGCAGCTTGAGCAGCGCCTGCTGCACGCCCTCGCCCGAAACGTCACGGGTTATCGAGGTGTTCTCGCTCTTGCGGGCTATCTTGTCTATCTCGTCGACGTAGATGATGCCGTGCTCTGCGCGCTCCACGTCGAAGTCGGCGGCCTGCAGCAGCTTGAGGAGGATGTTCTCCACGTCCTCGCCCACGTAGCCGGCCTCGGTCAGCGTGGTTGCGTCCGCTATGGCGAACGGCACGTTCAGCATCCTGGCCAGGGTCTGGGCGAAGAGGGTCTTGCCGCTGCCCGTGGGGCCTATGAGCAGGATGTTGCTCTTTTGCAGCTCAACGTCGGACTTGCCGGCGTGGAGGATGCGCTTGTAGTGGTTGTATACGGCCACGGAGAGGACCTTTTTGGCCTCCTCCTGCCCTATAACGTATTCGTCGAGGTTCGCTTTTATCTCTGCGGGCTTCGGCAGCCGCTCCTGGACAAGCTCCGGCATTGGCTGGGACTTGCCGGCGTTATTCTCTTTGGGGACGTAGTCCTCGTCAACTATGCTCATGCACAGCTTGACGCACTCGTCGCAGATATATGCGCCGTTGCCGGCGATCAGCCGTTCCACGAGGGACTGCGGCTTGCCGCAGAAGGAGCAGCGAATCGACTTCCTTTCGTCTGTCTTTGCCATTTTGCACCTCACCGATGGAGGTCCGCGCCTCCCAGATTACCGCTTGTAGATGACCTTGTCGATAAGGCCGTACTGCAGGGCCTCCTCGGCGGGCATGAAGTTGTCGCGCTCGGTGTCGATGGCGACCTGCTCTATACTCTTGCCGGTGCACTCGGAGAGGATGCGGTTGAGCTTCTCGCGGGTGCGGAGCATCCACTCAGCCTGGATCTTGATGTCCGAGGCCTGGCCCTTGGCTCCGCCGGAGGGCTGGTGGATCATTATCTCAGCGTTGGGCAGCGCGAGGCGCTTGCCCTTGGTGCCGGCGGCCAGCAGCAGCGCGCCCATGGACGCAGCCATGCCCACGCAGATGGTGGACACGTCGCACTTGATATACTGCATCGTGTCGTATATCGCCATGCCGTCCGTCACGGAGCCGCCGGGGCTGTTTATATAAAACTGGATGTCCTTGTCGGGGTCCTGAGCCTCGAGGTAAAGCAGCTGCGCCACTACGAGGCTGGCGGTGGTCGCGTTGACCTCTTCGCCAAGCATGACGATGCGGTCGTTCAGCAGCCTTGAAAAGATGTCGTAAGAGCGCTCGCCGCGCGAGGTCTGCTCCACTACATAAGGTACCAAACTCATTTTAAACTCTCCTTTCGCGTGTTTCCTGGTTTCCAAGAGAGCATAACCGCAATGGCGTGCGGTTAGTCCTTATTTTCTTCAGCGGGGGCCTCAGCCGGAGCCTCGGCGGCCTCCTCGGCCTTGGGCTCGGTCTTGACGGCGCTCTCGTAGATGAGGTCGGCGGCCTTGCGGCGCTCGATGTCCTGCATCATGAGGTGCTCGTCGATCATGCCCTTGACCTTCTCGGCGTTCTCGCCGTAGTCCTCCTCGAGCTGCTTGTAGAACTTCTCCTTGTCCTCGTCGCTGGCGTGGAGGTCCTCGGCCTTGACGACGGCGTCAAGCAGCAGGTCGGCCTGCACCTGGCGCTCCGCGCCGGGGCGCATCATGGCGGTGAAGCTCTCCTCGGTCATGCCGAGGCCCTTGATGAGGTCGGCGCGGCTGACGTTGCGGCCGATGCCCAGGCTGTCGGCATAGTTGCGCAGGAACTCGTCGGTCTTCTCGGCGATCATGGACTCGGGGATGGTGACGCTCATGTTGTCGAGGGCCTTGTTCATGATCTCGGTCTTGAAGTTGCGCTCGGCGTCGGCGGCACGGGACTCGGTCAGGTTCTTGCGGATGTCGGCCTTGTACTCGTCGAGGGTGTCGAACTCGGAGACGTCCTTGGCGAACTCGTCGTCGAGCTCGGGCAGCTGGGGCTCGCGGATGGCGTGGATCTTCACCTTGAAGGTGGCGTCCTTGCCGGCAAGATTCTCAGCGTACTGCTCCGGGAAGGTCACGTGGACCTCGCCGTCCTTCTCGGCCTCCATGCCGACGAGCTGATCCTCGAAGCCGGGGATGAACGCGCCGGAGCCGACCTCGAGGCTGTAATTCTCAGCCTTGCCGCCCTCGAAGGGGACGCCGTCCACAAAGCCCTCGAAGTCGAACACTATGGAGTCGCCCTTCTGCACGGGGCGGTCAACGTCCTCATAGCGGGCGTTGCGCTTGCGCTCGTCGGCGAGCTCCTTGTCGACGTCCTCGTCGGTGACCTCGGTCACGGAGTAGACGCCCTCGAGGCCCTTGTACTGGCCGAGGGTGACGACCGGGTAGAGCTCGGTGTGGAAGGTGATGGTGAGAGCCTTGGCGTCGTCGACGTTGTAGTCGGCGATGGAGGGCACGCCCACGGTGTCAAGCTTCTCCTGCTCGACGGCGTACTCAAACGCCTCGGGGGCGAGGATCTGGACGGCCTCATCGTGGAAGATGTCGCTGCCGTACATGCCCTCGATGACTACGCGCGGGGCCTTGCCCTTGCGGAAGCCCGCGACGTATATGCTGCCCTTGAGCTTCTTATACGCGCTGTTGACAGCCTTCTCAAAGCTCTCGGCGTCCACTTCGACCTGGAGCAGGGCGGTGTTGTTCTCTTTCTTTTCTACATTCTTGACGATCATGGGGTGAAACTCCTCCTACACATTTATCGCTGAAGTTTTTTTACTTTATAAAACACGGCTGAAGTATTATAGCAGATACTTGCGCCAAAAGCAACGGCTATATGGAAATATTGCGCACCAAAAGCGGCTTAAACATGAGCCAGTCCGCGGAAACCAGCCGGAAAGAGGTACCGTTCAGTTCCCCCTGGAAGGCCATGGGACAGCTCGGGCCGTGGATGTGGCCGTAATAGCACTCGCGCACGCCGTATTTTTCGAGCAGCGCGAGCAGTTCGGGGCACTCATAGGCGGCGTATTTCGGCGGATAGTGCAGGAAAACGAGCTTCTCGCTCTCCCCCGCGCACTTGAGCGAGGTCTCGAGCCGGCCCAGCTCGCGGAGCATGATCTTTTTGTCGTGCTCGCCGCCGCGCTCCTCCTCGTAGAACCAGCCGCGCGTGCCGCACAGGGCGATGTCGCCGTACCAGCGGCAGTTGTTGTTGAGTATCTCGATGGTTTTTATGCCGTTTTCGGCAAAAAAGCGCTCCGCCTTCGCCGCGGTGGACCACCAGTAGTCGTGGTTGCCCTTGAGCACCACCTTTCGGCCCGGCAGGCTGTCTATGAAGAGGAAGTCCTCCCTCGCGGCCTCGATGGACATGCCCCAGCTCAGATCGCCGCAGAGGACGGTCACGTCCTCAGGGCCGAGCGAGGCAAAGCCCTCGCGCAGCTTGTCAACGTAATTTATCCACCTGCCACCGAACACGTCCATCGGCTTGTTGCCGCCTATGGACAGGTGCAGGTCGCCTATTGCGTAAAGTGCCAACAGAGCACCCCCGAATATTACCGCGCAAGCGGTAAATAATAAGCGTGGGAAATACCCACAGAAATTTTGCGGAGGTAAAGCCAAATGAACGAGACTCGTAAGCACACCGGCACGTCCGCCACCATCGGCTGCGACGCCGAGAACTGCGCCTACAACGAACAGGGCCGCACCTGCTCCGCCAGCCACATCAAGGTTGACGGCAAGCGCGCCCAGTGCACCGGCGAGACCAGCTGCACCACCTTCAAGCAGAAGGGCTGCTGCTGACCGTGCCGCGGGGCGGCAGTCCGCCGCCCCGCACGCTTACATATTTCGTTTTCTTCAGCTCAAAAAGTCCTCGACGACCTGCTTTTGCCGCTCCGGTGCGACGCAGCCGTCGAACCTGACCGCCCTGCCCGCGAGATTCGCCAGCGGGGCCGGGGCCTTTGTGCCCGTGACGCGCTCGAGGCGGCCGATGAGCTCCGTGCCCGGGGCGTCGGCCTGCTCGCCGAGGGCGCGCAGTACGCTGTCGCAGAACTTGTAGGGGCTCGCGGTGGAGACGACTATCGCGGGCGTCTCGTCGCCCGTGCGCGCGCGGTAGTCGCCCAGCACGCGGGAGGCGACGGCGGTGTGCGTGTCGATGAGGTAGCCGCACTCGCGCCAGACGCGCGCAATCTCCGCGGCCGTGCCCTCGTCGTCGCAATAGCCCGCCTCAAAGTCACGCTCTATGGCCTCGCGCAGCTCGGCGCCGACGTCGTAGCGGCCCTCGGCGCTCAGCTGCTTCATCCAGCCCGCAACGCGCTCCGCGTCCTTCGAGAGGAAGTAGAGCAGGCGCTCCAGGTTGCTTGAGACGAGAATGTCCATGGAGGGCGAGGTGGTGACGTGGAAGGGCCGGCGGCGGTCATAGACGCCGGTCTCGATGAAGTCCGTGAGGACGTTGTTGGCGTTGGAGGCGCAGACGAAGCGGCTGACGGGCAGGCCCATCTCCTTGGCCATCCAGCCGGCGAGGATGTTGCCGAAGTTTCCGGTCGGGACGCAGAACACCACGCGCTCGCCCAGCTTTATGCGCCCGGAGTTCACAAAGTCGCAGTAGGCGGAGAAATAGTAGGCTATCTGCGGCAGCAGCCTGCCCCAGTTTATCGAGTTGGCCGAGGACAGGAACCAGCCCTTGGCCGAGAGCTTTTCCGCAAGCTCCCTGTCGCCGAATATGCGCTTTACGCCGGTCTGGGCGTCGTCAAAGTTGCCCTCGACGGCGCAGACGCCGACGTTCTCGCCCGTCTGCGTGACCATTTGCAGCCGCTGCACGTCGGAGACGCCGTCGCGCGGGTAAAAGACGAGAATCTTCGTCCCCGGCACGTCGGCAAAGCCCTCGAGCGCGGCCTTGCCCGTGTCGCCCGAGGTGGCGACGAGGATGCACACGCCGCGCTGCTCGCCGCACTTTTTGAGCGAGGCGGTCAGCAGGTGCGGCAGCATCTGAAGGGCCATGTCCTTGAAGGCCGAGGTGGGGCCGTGCCAGAGCTCAAGATAGCCAGTCTTGTCGTCCGTGAAGCGCACGGGCGCTATGGCCTCGGTGTCGAAATTCTTGCCGTAGGACGCGGAGACGAGCGCCTCAAGCTCGGCGTCCGAATACTCCGGCAGGTAGGCGGCGAGGATGCGCTTGGCCCTCTCGCCGTAGCCGAGCGGCAACAGCGCGGCAAGCTCCGCCTCCCCTATCTGCGGCAGCGTGTCGGGCACGAAAAGCCCGCCGTCGGGCGCAAGTCCTCTAGATATAGCCTCGGACGCCGTAAGTCTCGGCGCCGTATCGCGCGTGCTGAAATATTCCATTTCCCCGCCTCCTATTCAAATGCGTTCTCTATGTGGTTTATTATGTGCTCCCGGCCGCCGGTGTATATCTCGACGACGTCGAAACGCGGCTGGAGCTCCGTGCCGCTGGTCATCAGCCAGTGCAGCGCCGCGCGGCGGAGCTTTGCCTGCTTTGAGCGCGTGACGAACTCGCGCGCCTCGGCAAAGTCGGCGCTCTCGCGCAGCTTGACCTCCACGATGGCGGCGCAGCCGTCCTTTTCCGCGATGACGTCTATCTCGCCGTAGCGGCAGGAGTAGTTGAGGCCGATTATCTTGTAGCCCTTCCGCTCGAGGTAGCGGGCGGCCTCGGCCTCGCCCTCGCGGCCTATGAGCTTTGTCTTGTACATCAGTGCATCTTCCTCAAAAACGAGGGCCGGTGCGCCTCACATGGGCCGAGCTCCCGGATGGCGGCGTAGTGCGCCGCGGTGCCGTAGCCCTTGTGCTTTGCAAAGCCGTAGCCGGGGAATTTCTCGTCCAGCTCGTACATCAGGCGGTCCCTCGTGACCTTGGCGATGATGCTCGCCGCCGCGATGTCGGCGCACTTGCCGTCCCCGCCAACGACGCACCTGCAGTTGTGCTCCACGCCCTTGGCGCGGTTGCCGTCTATGAGCGCGAGCTCCGGCTCCACGCCGAGGCCCGCAATCGCGCGGTTCATTGCGAGATATGTCGCGCCGAGGATGTTGAGCGCCTCTATCTCCTCCACCGAGGCGAAGGCGACGGCCCAGTGCAGGGCCTTTTGCGTTATCTCGTCGTAGAGCGTCTCGCGGCGCTTTTCGGAGAGCTTTTTGGAGTCGTTCAGGCCCGGTATCACGAGCCCGCGCGGCAATATCACCGCTGCGGCGCAAACCGGCCCGGCAAGGGGTCCGCGTCCGGCCTCGTCCACGCCGCAGAGCGTAGTTATGCCGCTGTCGTAGAGCTCGTTTTCAAGCTCCCAGAGGTCGACTTCAGCCTTCATCCGGCGCCTCCAGGCTCATACGGCCCAGCTTGCCGCCGCGGAACTCGTCGAGCAGCACGGCGCTCATGCGCTCCGTGTCGTACTCTCCCCTGCCGGCCAGAAAGCCGCGCTTTTTTGCCGCAGCCTCGAGCAGCTGCCAGCCCGCCTCGCCGTCCTCCGGCGTTAGCTTGTAGCGCGCGTTCACCGCGTCCGGGTAGAGCTTGCGCAGCCTGATGAGCAGGTTCGCGGCCAGAGTCTCGCGGTCGAGCACGTCGTCCTTCACCGCGCCGGTGACGGCGAGCAGCTCGCCCACCTCCTGGCTGTCGAAGCGCGGCCAGAGTATGCCCGGCGTGTCCAGCAGTTCGAGGCCGCGGTCCACGCTTATCCACTGCCGCCCTCGCGTGACGCCGGGGCGGTCGGACACGGCCGCGGCCTTTTTGCCCGCGACCTTATTTATAAAGGTGGATTTCCCCACGTTGGGTATGCCCAGCACCATGACGCGCAGCGGGCGCGTCGCCTGGCCCTTTGCGGCGTAGGCGGCCAGCTTGTCCTTCAACAGGTTTCGGACTGCGGCGGGGAAATTCTGCACGCCCTTGCCGCTCTTGCTGTCGGTCTCCAGCACGTCGAGGCCCTGGGCCTTGAAGTGGGCGCGCCACTTTGCCGTGACGGCGGGGTCCGCGAGGTCCACGCGGTTCAATATCACGAGCCGGGGCTTGCCGCCCGCGAGGCGGTCGATGTCCGGGTTGCGGCTCGCGGAGGGTATGCGCGCGTCGAGAAGCTCGCAAACGGCGTCCACGAGCTTCACGTTGTCCTCGATCATTCGCCCGGCCTTGGTCATGTGGCCGGGGAACCACTGGATATTCATTTTTTCAAAGCCGTTATCAGTCATCCGCCGTAATCGCTCCCAAAGTTTTTGAGCGGGAACACGGTGAAATACACCTTGCCCATGATGCAGCGCTCGTCCACCATGCCTATTTCCGTGGTGCGGCTGTCGGTGGAGGCGTTGCGGTTGTCGCCCATGACGAAGATGCAGCCCTCGGGCACCTCCACGGGGCCGATGAAGTTCTCAGGGTCCGTGGCGGGCTCGGCGATGTAGGGCTCGTCCAGAGGCTCGCCGTCCACGTACACGATGCCGCGCTCGAAGTCGATATCCACGGTCTGGCCCTCGACCGCGATTATGCGCTTGACCAGCGGCTCCTCGCGGTACTCGTCCTTGCGGAACACGACGATGTCGCCCTGCTTGGGCGTGTAAAAGAGGTTGGACACGATGATCTTGTCCCCGTCCTCGAGCGTGGGATACATGGAGCTGCCCACGACGTCCACGAGCCGCACGATGAACGAAAAAAACAGCACGCAGATGACGATGGCCATGACTATGCACTGCAGCCAGTCATATATGTCAGACCGCACGGAGCGCGGCGCCTTTTCGGCCTTTACGTTTTCATTCATGCTTAGCATCAACTCCTGATTTCTGCTAAATTAGCATTATACCTTTTTTCTCCCGCGCTGGCAACAGTTATTCTCATTCGTTTTCGTCGGAATGTACATTTTCGCGCCGTCACATTTGTGGGGCAGATGATGCAAATTGGATACATTTATCTGCTACCATGTTCTGGGTGATGATCATGAAAAAGATAGTCTCTGCCGCGCTTGCCCTTTTCCTCACGCTCTCCGCCTGCGGCGAGGTCGCGCCTGCGGAGACGCAGGAGCCCTCGGAGGAGGTCGGCAGCGTTGTCAAGGTGGCCTGCGTCTGCGCTCAGCCGAGCGTGTTTGGTCCGACCAGCCTGAACGGCTATGAGTACAAGATCACCCACTATGACTACGGCGAGCACGAGCGCTATATAGCCGACCTGACGGCCGGAGACGCGCCGGATCTCGTACTCTTCGGGACAACGCCCTTTGTGGAATATCCGGGCCTCGACGTAAACAATGAATACTATGACGACCTCTACGAATATATCGACGCCGACGACATGCTCAGCCGGGATAGCTTCCTGCCCAACCTGCTCGAGGCCATGAGCCGTGACGGGGAGCTGAAATTCCTGTGCAGGCAGGTTACGATAGCCTCCTTTGTTGCAAGAAGGAGCGCGGTAGGAGACGGCTATGGGCTGCTGCCCTCGGACTATGAACGTATTTTGGCTGAAAACGAGAGATACTTGAGCTTGTTTGACACCTTCGTGACTAAATCATCCCTGCTCGACAGCGTATGCATAATAAGCGAGAGTGCCTTTACAGACCGCGAAAACGCCTCCTGTGACTTTGACAATGACTATTTCCGCTCGCTGCTGGAATTTTGCAATTCCTCACCCTATGATGAATACGTTGATGGGCAGAGCACCTATGATTTCGGCAACATTCTGCTCAAGCGTGAATATCTAAGTTCAGCGCTCAGATTCAATGTCATGCCGGGAGTATATGGCGACGACCCGGTCTTTGTCGGCTTCCCGGACGGCGATAGGGGATGCAGCTACTACATCTGCGGCCTCGGCTACGCAATACCGGCGCAGAGCAGCAACAAGGATGGCGCCTGGGCCTATATAAAGCACATGCTCTCGGTCGAGGCCCAGAGATACGTCACGGCGGGGCTGCCCGTCATACTTGAGGCCTTCGAGCTGGCTCTGGAGGACGGAGATGTGTCCGATGATATGCAGCGCAAGGCCCTCGAGCTGCTGGAGAGGACGAAATACGCGGAGTCTGTACAAGACTCCGGGCTCAAGGAGATAATAACCGACAGCTGTCGGAACTATTTCGACGGCACCGCGACGCTGGACGACACGGTGGACATCATCCAATCCCGGGCGAGCGTATATATGTCGGAGCAATACGGCTGAAAGCAAAGCCCGCTGCACGGAACTGCTAAATCTGACGCGGGCAAATTGTAGACTCCGCCACATAAATTAACAGATGTTTACATCCTCTCAACCAGTTGATATTATAAGCATAAAAAGTCGCAAGGGCGGTGAGGTCATGCAATGCAAAGCCTGCGGGGCGGAGATGGTGAAGGGCCGCTTGGTCAGCACTTACTGTTCGCATTTTGTTCTCGATGACGGTACTGTCGAGTATGAGGGCAAGGAGGTTGAAAGCTTCCGTGTGAAAGATAACGGCTTTTGGAAGGGAATGGTGGAAGGCTGTTACGCAGTATCATACTATTGCCCTGCCTGCAAGGTCATTGTCATTCCTGTTGACAGAAAGAGCACACGACTATAAAACCAGCAACAGCAAAAGCCCGCTGCTTGTGCAGCGGGCTTTGCTTTGCATCGTGATTCAGATGCGCTCCTTGACCTTGGCCTTCTTGCCCACGCGGTCGCGCAGGTAATACAGCTTCGCGCGGCGGACCTTGCCGCGGCGGATCGTCTCGACGGAGACGATGGTGGGAGAGTGCACCGGGAAGACCTTCTCGCAGCCGACGCCGTAGCTGATGCGGCGGACGGTGATGGTCTCGTTGATGCCGCCGTGCTTCTTGGCAATGATGGTGCCGTCGAACGCCTGGTTGCGGACGCGGTTGCCTTCCTTGACACGCACGGTCACGCGGACGGTGTCGCCCACGTTCATCTGGGGAAGCTCGGGCTTCATGTACTGCTCGGTCAGAGTCTTGACCAGATCCATTGTTATCCCTCTTTCGATACGGACGTTCGTGCCCGGTGGCTTTGCCTTGCCGGCAGAGGACCGCCCTGATTCATGCGCTCTCGCGCAAGCCATAGTATGTTAGCACATTTTTCTCGCCATTGCAAGGGGTTTTTTCAATTTTCGGAGACTATTTCTATCTTATCTCCCGCTTTTATGGTGCCTTCCTCGACCACGACGGTGAAAATGCCCTCACGCGGCATGACGCAGTCGCCAACCTGCCGCCTTATCGCGCAGTCCTTGTGGCACTCCTTGCCTATCTGAGTCACCTCGAGCAGCGCGTCGCCCACGCGCAGCCGCGTGCCGATGGGCAGCTCGTAGAGCGTGATGCCCTCCGTGAGTATGTTCTCCGCAAAGGCGCCCGCCGGGATGTCCGGCAGGATGTGGCGCAGCTTGTCCACGCTCTCGGTGCCGAGCAGGCTTATCTGCCTGTGCCAGTCGCCCGCGTGGGCGTCGCCCTCTATGCCGTGCTTGAGCCTCACCTTTATCTCCGGCACCTCATGCTTCATGGTGCCCTTGCGCTCGCTTATGCATACAGCCTTGACCTCAGCCATTTTCCGCGTCCTCCCTCTTATATTCCCCAGACTTGCCGCCGGACTTATACAGCAGGCAGATGTCGCCTATCCGGATATCCCGCTGCACGGCCTTGCACATGTCGTACACGGTAAGCGCCGCTACGCTCGCCGCCGTCAGCGCCTCCATCTCCACGCCCGTCTCGCCCGTGCAGCCGACCTCGGCGGTGATGGTGATGGTGCTTTCCTCCGCGTCCAGCTCAAAGCTGATGTCCGCGGAGGTGATGGCGATGGGGTGGCACATGGGGATGAGCTCCGAATTCTTCTTTGCCGCCATGATGCCCGCTACCTGGGCCACGGCGAGCACGTCGCCCTTCTTCATGCCGCCCTCGCGCACGAGGCGGAAGGTCTCCGGCGCGAGGTAGACGCGGGACATGGCCCGCGCGAGGCGCTTTGTCCTCGGCTTTTCGCCGACGTCCACCATGTGGGCGCGGCCCTCGTCATTGAAATGCGTGAGCTCCATACTCAGCCTCCTATCCGGCTCATGCCCCTGAGGCTCTCGCTGGGCGAGGCCGGGGCCAGGTGGTGGCGCATCGGCTTGGCGCAGATGCCCTCCATGAGCTTTGCGTCCAGCTCCGCGCCGTGGAAGCCCCGGAGCTCTATCTCCTGCGCCGAGTGCAGGCAGGGCTTGAGCCTGCCGTCCGGCGTTACCCTCAATCGGTTGCACTCCGGGCAGAAATGCGCGCTCAGCGGGCTTATGAGGCCCACTTTGCCCTTTGCGTTCGGAAGCACGTACAGCCGCGCGACGCCGGACGCCCCGGCCGGCTCGAGCTGCGGCACGGCGGAGAGGACCTTTGAGTTCTCTATGAACCGCTCCTCCGGCCAGTGTGCGCACTCCCCTATCGGCATCAGCTCTATGAACCGCACCTCCACGGGCAGATTGCGCGTGAGGGCGACCAGGTCCGGTATCTCGGCCTCGTTCTCGCCGCCGATGAGCACGGCGTTTATCTTCACCGTCTCAAAGTTGTCGAGCGCCGCCCTGAGGCCCGCGAGCGCGTCGTCCAGGCTGCCCACGCGCGTGAGGGCGCGGTAGCGCTCGGGCGAGAGCGTGTCCAGGCTTATATTTATGCGGCGGAGGCCCGCGTTTCTCAGGTCCCGCGCCAGCTTAGGCAGGAGCAGGCCGTTAGTGGTCATGCAGACCTCCTCCACGCCGGGGGCGGCCGCCGTCCGGGCGCAGATGTCCACTATGCCGCGCCGCACAAGCGGTTCGCCGCCCGTGAGGCGTATCTTGCTTATCCCGCAGCGGCCAGCGGACTGGGCTATCTCCTCCAGCTCCTCGACCGAGAGTATGTCCTCATGCCGCCGCTTCTCCACCCCGCCCGCCGGCATACAGTAGACGCAGCGCAGGTTGCACAGGTCCGTCACCGACAGGCGCAGGTAGTTTATATCTCTTCCATATCCGTCTCTCATACTCACCCCGGGGGCAGCTTACGCCCCAATAGTTAAATGCCCGCTCTATCGAGCCGCGGCGTCAGCGGAATACCGCCAGCTCGGCGTCGTAGGTCTCGAGCCGCGTGAAGCGAGCGAAGTCCGGCGCGAGCTCCGGGGCGTGCTCTCTCAGCGAGGCGGCGAGCAGTTCCGGATTCACCGTCGGCTCCTGGGCCGAGATGAGGCACTCGAGCGTAATTAGCCCCGGCTCCGCCGTCCAGGCCGCGTCGCGGAGGTTCGGCGCGAGGTCAAACTCGCCCTCTCCCCTCTTGGTGCGGCGCGTGACCGTCACCTGCGGCGCGGCAAAGTACGCCTCCAGCTCCGGCAGGAGCGCCGCCGTTTCGCGCGCGTCGTACTCGAACTCGCAGCGCACGCGCAGCCACTTTATCAGCGCCGCCTTGCGCTCCGGCTCATAGGCCGCAAGAAAGCGCACACCCTCCGGCGATACGGCGTTGAGCTCCCCGGGCAGGGCCGCGAGGTCCACGTCGTGCGTGACGCGGAAGTCCATGAGCTCGCACTCGCTCGCCATGCCCACCGACAGCGGCAGGCAGATGGAGATGAGCGCGTGGGGGTTGAAGCCCTCGCTGTATTTTATCGGCGTGCCCGCGCGCAGGAAAATGCGCTGCACCACGCGCATGAGGTCCAGGTGGGATATATACACGGCCTTGCCGGTCTTTTGAAATCTCAGTCTCAGCTTATCCATCACATTCGCCCTCCGTCAGCAGCTTGGCGGCCCCGCAGGCCGAACAGGCCGCGCGGCAGTCCGGCGAGAGCTGCGCCTCGTAGGCGCGGTGCCGTTCGCGCAGGAGCAGGCTCGTGCGCACGCCCATGGAGACGCGGTACCAGGGCAGCACCTCGTCCTCGCCGCGCTCGCGCGAGGCGTAAAACTCCGGGTCCAGCCCGCAGGTCTCAAAGGCCTTCATCCAGCGCGAGAAGCGGAAATAGTCGCTCCACGCCTCCATACGCCCGCCGTCGCGCCAGACGGCCTCGATGACGTCCGCTATCTTCCTGTCTCCGCGGGAGAGCGCTGCCTCGACAAAGCTGGTGTCCGGGTCGTGCCAGTTATAGCTCACGTTTTTGGCCGTGATGCTCTCGCGCAGGAGGTTCACGCGGCGCTTGTACTCCTCCATGGACACCTGCGGCTCCCACTGGAAGGGGCTGTGCGGCTTGGGGATGAAGCACGACGTGCTGACGGTTATCCGCACCCCGCGCTGTTTATTCGGCGAATACTGCCGCCAGACGTGCAGGACCTGGGCGGCGAGGTCGGCGATGCCCTTTACGTCCTCGTCCGTCTCGGTTGGCAGGCCGAGCATGAAATAGAGCTTGATGCCGTTCCAGCCGCCCTCAAAGGCGATGCGGCAGGTGTTGAGCAGCTCCTCCTCGGTGACGTTCTTGTTGATGACGTCGCGCAGCCGCTGGGTCCCGGCTTCGGGGGCGAAGGTGAGTCCGCCGCGGCGCACCTTTTGCAGGCGGCTCATGAGGTCCATGGAGAAGTTGTCCGCGCGAAGGGACGGCAGCGAGAGGCTGATGTTCTGCGGCTCGCACCAGTCGAGCAGGCCGTCGCAGGCCTCGGTCAGGTGCTTATAGTCGCTGCTCGAGAGGCTCAGCAGCGTCGCCTCCTGGCAGCCGGTGTTTTTGAGGCTCTCCTTGCCTATCTCGATGACCCGCTCGGCGCTCCGGGCGCGGATGGGCCGGTAGACATAGCCCGCCTGGCAGAAGCGGCAGCCGCGCACGCAGCCGCGGAAGAGCTCCACGTTCACGCGGTCGTGGACTATCTCCGTGCTCGGCACGATGGGCGCCGTGGGATAATAGGACTTGTCCAGGTTGGAGATTATGCGCTTTGTCACGACCTCCGGCGCGCCCTCGAGGGGGCGCAGCTCACGGAGCGTGCCGTCGTTGTTCCAGCTCGGCTCGTAGAGCGAGGGGACGTAGACGCCCTGAATTTTGGCGGCCTCGACGAGGAAGCGGCGCTTCTCCCAGCCCTCGTCGCGGGCCTTCTGGAAGAGGCGCAGGACCTCGATGTCCACCTCCTCGCCCTCGCCGAGGACCATGAGGTCGAAAAAGGGCGCCATGGGCTCCGGGTTGCAGCAGCTCGTCCCGCCCGCAAACACTAGCGGCACGAGGTCCGGCCGGTCGGCCGAGCGCAGAGGTATGCCCGACATGTCCAGCATGTCGAGCACCGTGCAATATGCCATCTCGTAGCCGAGCGAGAAGCCTAGGACGTCGAAGTCCGAGACCGGGTCGCCGCTCTCAAGGGCGTAGAGCGGGATGTTGTGCTCGCGCATCTTCTCCGCCATGTCGCCCCAGGGCGCGAACACACGCTCGCACCAGATGTCCGGCTCGGCGTTTATGCAGCCGTAGAGTATGCGCATGCCGAGGTTCGACATGCCGATCTCGTAGACGTCGGGAAAGCAGAAGGCCATCCGCAGCTTGACCGCGGACTTGTCCTTGATTATCTCGTTATATTCGCCGCCGGTGTACCTGGCGGGTTTCTGCACGCTGGGCAGTATGCGTTCAAGGCGTTTATCCATTGGATCATGCTCCTACTCATAGATAAACAGCATTTTATAACATTTCCCCGGCAATTACAAGTCCGACGGAGACTGCCTCCAGCTTCTCGTGCCGGACAAACGGAGCGTTTGTTGCGAGTTTTGTCCGGAGCTGATAGAATATGGACAGCAAAACATCCAGGGGTGGCGGAATGGACACACATAGAACCGGACAATTGATAGCCGCAAGGCGCAAGGAGCTCGGCCTTACGCAGAAACAGCTGGCCGCGCAGCTGAACGTTTCGGACCGGGCCGTCAGCAAGTGGGAGACCGGCGCGGGCTTCCCCGACATCGCGCTGCTTGAGCCGCTGGCCGACGCGCTGGGCCTCACCGTGCTCAGCCTGCTGCACGGCGAGGCGGACGAGCCTCAGCCGCCTGACGACACCGTGCGCGAGCTGGTCGGCACCGTCTACGGCGAGACCAGGCGCGGCCTGATTCGAAAGGCGCGCATGGTGCTCACCTGGCTGTTCTTTGCCGCGGTTATCGGGCTGCTGCTGTTCATGCTCCTGGACATGGCCGGGGCCTTCGACCGGCCGGTCGAGCTGACGGTTCCCGTCGGCGTCTACGTGGAAGGCAAGCTGGCCGAAGAGAGCAGCGTGCACATCTCAGGCACGCGGGATGTACTCAAAAGCGACAGCTTTGACGGCGTCTTTGCCATTGAATATATAGAAGAAACCTGCCGCGACGGAGCCACGGCAGGCATAAGGTGGATCAAAGACGGCCACTATCAGTTGATAACCTACATTTATAAGGGCACCTTTCTCGATACCGGCCTGGAGTCGATGCTGTATATCAGCCAGGACATGCAGGATTTCGGTCTCAGGCTCGAGGACGGCACGGTCATCGCAACGGACGCATTTTACGCCAAAATTCTTGAATTGGACGGCTACTATCCCCTGACACGCTGCTGAGCGCGGGGCTATACGTTCTTCACCAGCAGCAGCGCTCCCGCGATGAACAGCGCGGCTCCACGTCCTGAGACGAAGGCGGCGAAGCCGATCAGGAACACCGCTGAGGCTGTCAAAAGGCCCGCAATTTCCGCGGCCTTGTCGCCGAAGATGAGCTGCACAATCCTCCCACCGTCGAGCGGCGGCGAGGGCAGCAGGTTGAAGACCGAGAGCACGGCGCTCATGCCTGCGGAGCAGAGCAGCAGCCCGCTCCCCAGTGCCCCGCCCGCCAGCGAGGCCGCCAGCGCGTAGAGGAATCCCGCAGCCGGCCCGGCGGCGAGACATATCAACTCCCAGCCCGGCCCGGCGCTGCCCCGGCGCTCTATTACCGCCCCGCCCGCGTCGGCGGAGAATCCGCGTATCCGGCACCCGGCCGCCCTGAGCGCCGCGAGATGGCCGCACTCGTGCGCGGCGGCGGCCAGCAGGAGCGCGATGAAGTCACGCGCGTCCATGAAAAAAAACAGCGCCGCGAGCAGCAGTACGCCCCCGGCGCTGATTTTTATTTTGTACCTCCTCATGCCAGCCAGAACTCCGGGTTGTAGAAGGTGCCGTCCTTCCGCAGCTCAAAGTGGAGGTGCGGGCCGGTGACCTCGCCCGTGGCGCCGGATTTGGCTATGACATCGCCCATGCTGACGCTCTGCCCGCTGTACACGAGGATCTCGGAGCAGTGGGCATAGAGAGTCTGCCAGTCGTTCTCGTGCTCCACGATGACGTAGTTGCCGTAGCCCGCGTCCCAGCCGACGAGCGCGACGGTGCCGTCGGCAAAGCACTGGATGTCGGTGCCGCTCCAGACGGCGAAGTCGGTGCCGTAGTGGAACTTGACCTCGTTGTCCAGCGGGTGCAGCCGGTAGCCAAAGCCGCTTGACGTGTAGCCCGAGACGGGGCTCGCGTACTCAAAGGGCAGGCGCGGCATCTCGTAGCTCACGTTGGCGGGAACGGCGTAGTCCGCGAACTCGGCCTGGGACTCGAGGAAGGCGGCGACTGAGGCTGGCGTCTCGGACGGCGTGGGCTCGGGCTCAGGCGTCGGCTCCGGGGTGGGCTCCGGGGTGGGTTCCGGCGTAGATTCAGCGGCCGGCTCCGTGGGCGCGGGGCTCTCCGGGATAAGATACTCCGCCTCGCGCCTGAGGTCGTCGATGGTCACCGGCTCATAGACCGCGGGCTGCACGCCGCCGCTGTCGGTCTCGCGGCCCAGGAAAAGCGCCACGGCCTCCCCCGCCCCGTCCGAGAGCTTCTCGCCGAGGTCCTCAAAGACGGCGCTGTAATCGGCGTCCCTGCTGACAGCCTCCCTGAGCTGCGCCCTGAGCCCCGCCGTCTGCGCCGGGAAAAGCAGCTTGACCGCGGTGAGAACGATGAACAGCACGGAGGCGAGGATTATTTTATAATTGTAGCCAGATTTAGTCTTCATGCTGACAGTATATTTGGACAAGACCGCAAATATGCAGGAAATGAAATAATTCCTTGACAACAGGCCGGAAGCTCATTATAATGATAAAGCTGTCTCGGGGTGTAGCGCAGATGGTAGCGCGCATGGTTCGGGACCATGAGGCCGCGAGTTCAAGTCTCGCCACTCCGACCATAAATAATCCGCGAAGGAGCTTATTTGCTTTCCTTCGCGGATTATTTTTATGTCCCGGCGGTTTTGGGGAGAAAGTGTTGTGTCATAAAATCGGGAGCGGAATATACTGGTACAGGCGCTTATCTTTGGGGTTTAAGCGTCTGTATTTCTGGTTGTGGGGTGTGATTATGTGCGGAATTGCCGGATTTTGTAACTTTGATGCAGACTTCCTTCAGGACGCGGAGGCCTGGACGCGGGTGCTTGTGGGGATGCGGACAGCGATAGCACATCGGGGCAGCGATCAGACCGGGGAATATCTGCGGCGTAACATAGGTCTGGCCCATACCCGGCTCTCCATCAGGGACCTGGCGGGCGGCGCGCAGCCGATGCTGCGCAGGCGGGGAAATCGTGAATATGCGATTGTCTACAACGGGGAGATCTACAACGCCGATGAGCTCAAGCGGGATCTGCTCAGCCGCGGCTGCGGCTTTGAGACCACCTGCGACACTGAGGTGATCCTGTACGGATACATGGAATACGGCATGGAGATCGCAGAAAAGCTAAACGGCATCTTCGCCTTCGCTATATGGGACGGATATCGGGACACGCTCTTTCTCTGCCGGGACCGGTTGGGCGTAAAGCCGCTCTTTTTTGACTTGAAGGGTCCGGACTTTGTATTCGGCTCCGAGCCCAAGGCGCTTTTCGCCCACCCGCAGATCCGGCCGGAGGCGGATATGGACAGCTTCAGGGAGATATTCGGCATAGGCCCGGCGAGGACGCCCGGCTGCGGGGTGTTATGCGGACTGCGAGAGGTAAAGCCGGGCTGCATTCTGGAGTATTCCCGCGGCGGGATGAGGGAATATGCCTATTGGACCTTGCAGGCCAGGCCGCATACGGACAGCTATCGGCAGACGGTCGAGACCGTGTTCTGGCTGCTACGGGACGCTGTGAAGAGGCAACTGGTTTCAGACGTGCCCGTTTGCAGCTTTCTCTCGGGCGGGATAGATTCCAGTGTGGTCACGGCGATTGCGTCGCGTCAGCTGGCGGCGGAGGGCGTGGCGCTGAACACATTTTCCTTCGACTTCGCCCACAACGACACCTGCTTCCAGTCCAACGCCTTCCAGCCAACGCGCGACAGGCCGTATGTGGATCAGGTGCTGGAGCTCTACCCTCTTCATCACACCTATTTAGAGTGTGACGAGGCGACACTGGCAGATCTGCTGGACGACGCGGTGAGGATGAAGGACCTGCCCGGCATGACCGATGTGGACGCCTCCCTCCTCTACTTCTGCGGCCTGGTCAAGAGGCACAACAAGGTCGCGCTGACAGGCGAATGCGCGGATGAGATATTTGGCGGCTATCCCTGGTTCTATCGGGAGGAGCTGCTGAATGTGGACGGCTTCCCCTGGTCGGCGGACCTGTCGGCCAGGACGGCGCTGCTCTCGGACGAGGCGATACGGACTCTGGACCTTGAGGACTATGTCAATGAGCGTTACCGGGACACGCTGGCGCAGGTCCCGGCTCTGCCGGGCGAGCCGGCGGAGGACCGGCGCAGGCGGGAGATGAGCTATCTCAATCTGCGCTGGTTCATGCAGACCCTGCTGGACCGGATGGACCGCGCAAGCATGGCCTGGGGCCTGGAGGCGCGGGTGCCCTTTGCGGACCACAGGATCGTGGAGTATGTCTACAACGTGCCCTGGAGCATGAAGTACAGAGACGGCATGGAAAAGCGGCTGCTCCGCGACGCCTGCAAGGACCTGCTTCCGCCCCAGCTGCTGTACCGCAAGAAGAGCCCTTATCCCAAGACCTACTCGCCGGTATACGAGAATCTGCTCGCCGAGCGCTTCCGGCGGATGCTCTCCGACCCCAAAGCGCCCGTGCACAGGTTCTTGGATAAGAAAAAGGCCGAGCGCTTCCTCGGGCAGCCCAAGGACTACGGCAGGCCGTGGTTCGGGCAGCTGATGGCGGGGCCGCAGATGATAGCTTATTTCCTGCAGATCAACTACTGGATGGAGCGCTGCGGCATAGGCTGATGCCGCAGCAGCATAAACCGCCGGGGCAAAGCGGACTTTGCTCCGGCGGTCTTGATTTACATGCCTATTGATAGCTGCGCTCCTCAGGGGCGGGAGGCTCACCAATAGCAGTCCGAGCCGTTGCCCTCTGCGTTCAGGAAGCTCAGGTCGTCACGGATGCAGACGACGACGTCGGGCTTGTACTGCTCTATGTACTCGGCCAGCCTTGCCCCGTCGAAGTAGCGGTAGTCGAGGTATCTCGCCTCGTCAAAGCTCGCCCAGAGAAGCGTCTCCATGGCGTTGGAGTAGCTGTCGCCCCAGAGCAGCAGGCGGGGCAGCTCAGGCCGGTCCGTGTCTATTATCGTCTCGCCCATGTCTCCGCCCATGTAGACGCCGTAGGAGATTAGCTCGCCCTCGGGCGGGACGGTGAACACCTCCGGCTCCACGGAAACGCCGTTGTCCGTTCTGGTGAACGGTATCTCCTCCGGCAGGTGCGAGATCACCAGCCGCTCGTCCGTGCCGTAGAGGCCGAAGAGCTTGCGGTCCAGCGAGCCGAGCACCGGGTTCGGCAGCTCCTCGAGGGAGAGCTCGGACTCGGAATAAACTCGCAGGTCAAGGCCCGTGGCAGCGTTCACAGCGTCCATGAGCGCGGTATAGGCGGAGAGCATGCCGCGATAGCTGTAATGGTGGTCGGTGTTCAGATAGTACTCGCGCGGGCTGCCCTCGGCGGCGTAGGTCTCCCCCGCGTCAATGAGACGCAGCCCGGCGGCGGACATGGCCTCCTTGAAGGCGGCGGACATGGCGTCCAGATTTGCGGCGTGGTTGTCCATGTTCTCGGGGTAGTCGTCGCGGAAGTATGAGCTCTGCTCGGGTATGCACAGATAAAAGAGCGCGCCGCCGTTTGCCTCTACTACGGTCTCAAGCTCAGCCAGGGCTCCGACCTCCGACTCGGCCTCGTCGGTGAAATCCTGCGCTCCGGAACCGGTGTAGCCGTGGAACGGGAGCAGCAGCTCGTCGCCGACCACTATGTCGTTGACCACCGGGCGGCCCAGGAGCAGGTTCAGCAGCGTCTGCGCCTTTATTAGGCGCGTGCGGGCGATGTACTGGTCGCCCAGGTACTCGTCCAGGTCGGTCATATAGCTGCCGTCCCAGAGGTTCGAGGCGGCGGCCTCAGGCATAGGCGCGGCGCTGCGGTTTTCGTAGAAGAGAGAGTCGTAGGACGAGAATACGGCCCTGTACAGCGTTCCGGCGAAGGATGCGATCAGCGCGAGGGCGAGTATGGCCAGGAATCCGGCCTTTATACGTTTTTCCATGCTCCGCACCCCCTCAGAACCTGAAATAGATGAACGGGTTGAAGCCCGCGGCGAGCAGAGAGCTCACGGCAAGGCCGAACATGGCCAGCGCGAGGAAATAGTTCCAGAGCCCCAGCCGCTTTTTGAGCGCCGGATATACGGGCGCAGCGAGGATGGCGCCGAGCAGCAGTTCCGGCCAGAGCTCGGAGAGCCAGTAGGTCGCCTCGCCCGACCAGAGCGGGCCGGAAAAGAGCGCGGCAAAGTAGTCCAGCGCCTCCTTCGGGCCGGATGCGCGGAACCATACCCAGCCCAGCATAACGATCAGCAGCGTCAGCACATGCCTCAGCGCCGCGGGCAGCCGGGCGAAGGCGCCGCGCCAGACATAGCGCTCGCCTATCAGGAAGGCCGCGTACCAGAGGCCCCAGATGAGGAAGTTCCAGTCCGCGCCGTGCCAGAAGCCGGTCAGCGTCCAGACGATTAGCAGGTTCAGGATATTCCGCGGCAGAGAGCGCCGGCTCCCGCCGAGGGGTATGTACAGGTAGTCCCGGAACCAGCCTGAGAGCGTCATGTGCCAGCGCCTCCAGAACTCCGTGACGGAACCGGAGATGTAGGGATAGTTGAAGTTCTCCGGCAGGCGGAAACCGAAGAGCCTGCCCAGGCCGATGGCCATGTCGGAGTAGCCGGAGAAGTCGTAATAGATGTGCAGCGTGTAGGCTATCATGCCGAGCCACGCGAGGCCGGCGGAGAGCTCGTCGGACGTGCAGGCAAAGGCGCGGTCGGAGAGCTCGGCCAGGGCGTTTGAGAGTATGCACTTCTTGCCGAGGCCGAAGATGAAGCGCGCGGCCCCCTCCGCGGCGGCGTCCAGGGTCTCCCGGCGCTCGTTCATGTCCATGGCAACGTCGGTATAGCGCACGATAGGTCCGGCGATGAGCTGCGGGAAGAAGGAGATATACAGCGCCACCTGCGCCAGCGAGCGGTTGGGCGGCGTGTCGCCGCGGTAGACGTCCACTACGTAGCTCAGGCCCTGGAAGGTGAAGAAGGAGATGCCTATGGGCAGGGTTATCTCCGGCAGGGGTATGCCGAAGACACCCGCGGCGAACCCGGCGTATTTGAACCAGAAGAGCAGCGCCAGGTGCAGAGTGACGGCGGCGGCGAGCAAGGCCCTCCGTCTCCGCACACGCGGCAGCAGCAGGCCCGCGCCCCAGTCGAGCAGTACGGAAAAGAGCAGCAGCGGCAGGGCGCGCAGTCCGGCACAGGCGTAGAAAAAGAGGCTCGCGGCGAGCAGCACAAAATTCCGGCCGCCGCGAAAGCGCCCGGGGACGATGAAGTACAGAGCTATGACCACCGTCAGGAAGAAAAAGAGAAAGCTGACGCTGCTGAAAACCAATGCAAGCCCTCCGCCGTGCATAAAATAGGCCGAGCCGCAGCTTTGGTCGCGCCGCTCGGCACCTCAGTAAGCCGCGAAGCGTTGGTTTCGCGGCATTTTGTCGATTTAAGGTCATTATATTCGCGCAGCCTGGCAAAGTCAAGCAGGCGCCTAGAGCCAAGCGCCTGCTTACTCCTCAGCCCTTATAGGCTGCAACGGCTATGCAGCTCAACGCCATGGCAGCAAGCGCGGCGGCTATAGCCGCTGCGCCGGACACCATCGGGATGAGCGTTATCAGCAGCAGCGCCGCCCCGGCGCAGAGCATGACCCTGCCGGCGAAGCGCTGGGTCTTGTGCCAGGCCTCATCGCTCGAGAGCGAGTACTTCGTCCGTGCGCCGGATAGCGAATTTCGCCGGAGCTTGGGCATCAGGTTTCCCACCGCTATGAAGGTCAGCGCGATGACCGCAGCGCCCAGTTTAAGCAGGAAGCCCGCGCCATGTCTGCCCGCCTCGCCGGTGCTGTAAACGAAATCGAACGCCATGCCGGTGAACAGCAGGCACATGAACGCCTGCGTCCATTTCATTATCCGCTCCACCGTCTGCGTGTTCTGCTCCGACTCCGATTTGGAGACGGAACATATCATCTTTCTCAGTCCGATTCCGAACAGCAGCCCGAAGTAGCCTATAACGCTGATGAGTACCGTGTCGAACGAAAAACGGCCCGCGAACCTGTCGGCCTCGCCCGAGGCGTTCCAGTGCACGGGCACCGTCTCCGGCATGAACGGCAGGCGGAGCAGATAGTACACCAGAGGCAGGCCGCAGAATATGAGCTCGAGTATGAGCACTTCCCTGTCGGTGAGTCTTTTCATGTCCGCACCTCGCTCTCGCTTTGCGCGCTGGTCAGACCGCTCAGAAAAACCATGGCGTCCTCCAGCACGCTGGTGTTCAGTTCATAGTAGATATACTTCCCCACGCGCTCGTCCCGCACCAGTCCGGCCTCGCGCAGAACGGCCAGATGCCGGGACACCGCCGCGCTGGAGATTGAAAAATTATCTGAAATATCTCCAGCGGATAGATTACCATTTTTAAGGAGCTGGAGTATGCTCCTCCTGGTCGGATCGGCCAGAGCGCGCATCGTCTCTTGCAAGCCCATTGCCACACCTCATTTAACAATATTGTTAATTGATATTATCATCTATTTGCCCGTGAGTCAAGTCACTTTATACATGTTTATACGCTTATGTGCGCCGACGTTTATGCATTTTATTGAAAATACTGTTGAATTTTGCTGAAATATGTGTTAGCCTAATTAAGTAAAGCAATTATGCCGGCGCTTCCCCTTATTTTATGAAAGGGTGATTATATTGAAACGAGTCCTCTGTTTCTCTCTGCTGGTTGTATTTGTTCTAATGCTTACGGTTCCATCATTTGCCATCAGGTCCGGCGGTCAGGAGGCGCTTGACTTCACCTCCAGGACCCCGGAGGAGCACGGTGAAGGCTGGGATTGGGACCCCGGAACCAGGACGCTCACATTGAGTGGACTGGGTCTTTACGTTTCAGGCGTTAAACCTCGGGTCGAGCCCGGTGCGCTGATACTCCCGGGAGGTTCGACCATAGCTCTTTCGGAGGGGAGCGAAAACTCCATCGTGTTCGACATCAGCTCGTGCACGACAGATAATGCATACGGTATTTATTGCAACGGCCAGCTGACCATCACAGGCGCAGGCCGGCTTTCTGTTGAAGTGGCGGGCACGAACACCCAGAACAGCTACGGCGTATACGCTATTGGTGATATAACGATACAAGGCGGCGCGGAAGTCTCTGCATCCGCTGGGGATGTTCAAGAGGTAAACGGCCTGCAATCCTCCGGCGTTATATCGCTCGGCAGCCTGTCTGTTTGCGAGGCGGCGCTCACGGCTGTGAGCTTATCCGGGGAGAACGCCGCTGAGAGCTGCGGCATAAGCTCAGGTTGGAACGTCAATCTTGAGAACGCCGCAGTCGTCGCTTATGGCGGGACCGCTTCAGAGGCCAGCTTCGGCATCAACAGCGTCTACGGCATGGTGATATCCGGCGGCAAGCTGATATCCACCAGCGCTGAGTCGGGCTCCGTGAGCGCCGGGGTATGCTGCGGCGGCGGTGCAGAGATATCGGCAGGTGCTGATGTATATGTTTATGGTGATAGCGCTGCTGTCAGCTCAGGGCTCGACGCCTCGGAGGGGCTGGTGAGCATTTCGGGCGACTCCACCCGCGCCTTGTTCTTCGGCGGCGCGGAGCCCGAGAACGTGCTGATGACGAGGTCGGCTGACTGCTCAACGCTCGCGGGCGGCCTCTGTGCCGGTTCTCTGAGCATATCCGGAGGCATGGTGCTTGCCGGTTCCGCCTCCGGTTCAGGCGGGGCCATACTCAGCAGCGGCGAGGTGTGCATAAGCGGCGGTCAGGTGACAACCATATCCGGCGGCGAGGATAGCCTGTTCAGCGTCGCAGGGCCAAACGGCGGCCTTTGTCCGGGTGCCATAACCGTCAGTGGAGGCAGCTTCAACGCCTCGGTAGCGCAATATGCGGCGGATACGCTCAACTTCGAGGTCAGCCGCGGCGACGGGCGCTTTGCATACTTCGAGACGGCCGAGGAGGCGCTGGAATACGCCGGGGACGCCGACGGCGTCGTCATCAGGGGCGTGGGCGCCAGTGCGGGTCTTCGCAGCTGCTCCGTCAGCATCTCCTCGGACGGTGAAACTGTGGATTTCACCCGCGTGCTGCCCGAGGGCTTCACGGTCACGCTGCCCGCCGCACCGACGAGGTCCGGGTACATCTTCCTCGGCTGGTGCGGGAGCGGGGCCACTTATGGCGCCGGCGATGTGGTCACGGTCGTGGGCGACGTGGACTTCGTCCCCAGCTGGTGCAGCCTGCCCCTTCTGGTGGAGCCTGAGCCGGAGCCGGAGCAGAGTGAACCGGCGGCGGTGTTTGCGGACGTGTCTGAGGCGGACTGGTTTTTCGAGGCCGTCGAGTTTGTCAGCTCCGCCGGGCTGATGCGCGGCGTGGCACCCGGGCAATTCGCGCCGGACGCTGAATTGAGCCGCGCCATGTTCTGGACGTCGCTCGCCCGCGCCGAGGGCGTGGACACCGACGCCGGAGCGCTCTGGTACTCCAGCTCGCAGGAGTGGGCGGCGGCCTGCGGTATCTCCGACTGCACTGAACCCGAGGCCGACATCACACGCGAGCAGCTGGTCACGATGCTGTATCGCCTGTGCGGCGAGCCCGGGGCCTCGGCTGCGTTGAACGCGGTGCCCGACTCCGGGGACGTCAGCGTATGGGCCCGCGAGGCCATGGCCTGGGCGCTCGAGCTCGGCCTGATAGAGGGCGACGAGACAGGCGCAATCCGTCCAACGGACACGGCTACCCGGGCGGAGGCGGCCGCGATACTGATGCGGCTGGCGCAAAGCTGAACAATAGAGCAAGGGGGACAGGCTTTTGCCTGTCCCCTTCTTCATGATATTTCTTTCAATCGCCGGTAAAATGTGGCCGGGCGCATGCCCGTCTGCTGCAGCGCGGAGGCGAAGTCTATCTCCTTATTGCGCCAGCTGGAGACAACCTGCTCAAAATTCTCAGGCAGGGGCAGGGCCGGGCGGCCTAAGGGCACGCCGCGGGCCTTTGCGGCCGCTATACCCTCCGCCTGGCGCTGGCGGATATTCTCGCGCTCGTTTTGAGCCACAAAGGATAGTATCTGCAGCACCAGGTCCGCTATAAAGGTGCCCATCAGGTCCTTGCCGCTGCGGGTGTCGAGAAGCGGCATGTCCAGCACCACTATATCAACGCCCTTTTCCTTGGTCAGCAGCCGCCACTGCTCGAGTATCTCGCCGTAGTTGCGGCCCAGGCGGTCTATGCTCTTCACATACAGCAGATCATCCCGCTTGAGCCGCCTCAGCATGCGGCGGTATTCCGGGCGCTCAAAATCCTTGCCCGACTGCTTGTCTACAAAAAGATTGCACTCCGGCACCTTGCAGCTTCTGAGAGCCACCAGCTGCCGGTCCTCGTTCTGGTCCGCGCTGGAAACGCGGATGTAGCCGTAAACCTTGCTCATAACTTATTGGACCTCCTTCGCTATGCCGTCGTCCACCTTAGCATACGTTGGAGCCTGGGGGATCTGACCGCCGCGCCGGGTTTTGCATGGTGCGGCGGTGCTATGTCATTTCAGCGCGTTGAAATACCGCTCTATGTCCTCCCGGCGCGCGCGGCTTGTACCCTGTATCATTGCGTCAGAGCCTCCGCCGCGGCCGTCGATGGCGGCGTTTATCTCTTTGGCCCTGGCCCTGAGCGGTACCGTGCGGCTGCCGATGATGTATTTGTAGTCGCCGTCCGTGCCCGCAAAGCCCGCGCAGACCTTGCCCGCGAGCTCCGAGCCCGCATTGACGAGCTCCCGCAGGGTTATCATGTCTATATCGCTCTCGAATATGCAGATGCTGCCCTCCGTGGGCCGGAGCGCGGCGGCTTTGAGCTGCAATAGCTCCCGCTTGAGCTTTGTGAGCTCCGCGCGGCGCTCCTCCTGCTCGGCCATCACGCGGGCAATGGCCCCGCCTGTCTCGAGCCGTTTGGCGGAGAGCGCTGCGGAGACGGCGGCGTTGTTCTCGTGCAGGGCCTCGTAGTCGAGCAGGGCCGCCTCGCCGCAGAGCAGCGTCAGCCTTGTGCCGCCGCGGTGGCGCATGCTGTCGATTATCTTCAAGAGCCCGACCTCTCCGCTGTGCGATACGTGCGGCGCGCAGCAGGCGCAGAGGTCCACGCCCTCTATCTTCACTATGCGCACCTGGCCCGTCAGCTCCTTCTTGCTGCGGTAGTCCATCGCGGCGAGCTCGCCGGGCGTGGGCAAAAGCGTGCGCACAGGCACGTCGCGCCATATCGCGCGGTTCGCCTCCAGCTCGGCGCGGGAGAGGTCCTCGCGCGAGAGCTCGCCCGAGAAGTCTATGGTTATCGCCTCCTCGCCCATGTGGAATCCCACATTGTCATAGCCGAACAGCCGGTGCACAGTGCCGGAGAGGATGTGCTCGCCGGAGTGGCCCTGCATCCTCGAAAAGCGCAGCGGCCAGTCTATCTTGCCCTCCACCAGCGCACCCGGCTCCAGCGGCGCGGGCGTGAGGTGCACTATGTCCTCGCCCTCCTCGCGCAGTCCAAGCAGCTTCATATCCGAGAGGACGCCCTCGTCGGCCTCCTGGCCGCCGCCGCCGGGGAAAAACGCGCTGCGGTCCAGCTTGACCGCCCAGGCTCCGTCCTCCTTCTCGCAGGACGTGACTCGGGCCGTGAACCGGCTGAGATGTCCGTCCGAGTAGTACAGTTTTTCAGTCAAATCTACCACCTCTTTGTCCAATGATGATAGCACATTTCCACAAGCGCGGCAAGCGGCGGCTTGCTTGACGGGAGTGGGCTCGTATTATATAATGAGTGGAATCCAAACCGGGAGTGATAACTCTGAGGATACTCTATCTAATAAACTACGCGGGCAAGGCCGGGACGGAGAAATACGTCGAGAACCTCGTGCGCATCTTCTCCGCGGCGGGCAACGAGTGCCACTTCGCCTACAACATCGCGGGCGAGCTCTCTGAGAAGATGGCCGCGCGCGGCGTGCCCTGCCTGCAGCTCGACCTCGCGGGCTCGCCCACGGCGGCGGCCAAGGTGCTCGCGGCCTACTGCCGCGAGCACAAGATCGAGGTCATACACGCCCAGTACCCGCGTGAGAACATCATCGCCCTGCTCTCGCTCAGGCACTACGCCGCGCCGAGGGTGGTGTACACGAACCACCTCACTATCCGCAGCGGCCTGAAGTGGCGCGTGCTCAACCGCATCTTCACGCCGCGCGACCACAGGATAATCGCCGTCTGCCGCGAGGGGCGGGACATCATGGTCCAAAACGGCGTCTGCCCGGAGCGCATCGAGGTCATCTACAACGGCGTGGAGCCGGAGAAGTACCCCGTGCGCGACATGTCCGTCCGTCCTGAGCTCGGCATAGGCGAGGGCGAGTTCATGCTCTCCATCCTCGCGCGCTATGCGCCGGAAAAGGGGCTCTTTTTCCTGCTCGACGCCCTCTCTGAGCTCAAAAAGCTCACGGACAGGCCCTTCCGCTGCGTCATATGCGGCGACGGCGAGCAGTTTGACGCCGTCAAGCAGAAGGCGGCGGAGCTCGGGCTCGGCGATATCGTGGTCCAGACCGGCTATAGGAACGACGCGAACCGCATCCTCCGCGCGTCCGACCTCTACCTCAACACCAGCAGCTGCAACGAGGCGATGAGCTTCGCAATCCTCGAGGCCATGAACTGCGCGCTGCCCCTCGTCGTGACCGACGTCGGCGGCAACCGCGACCTCGCGGAGACGAACATTCGCTGCGGTTTTGTCGTCAAATACGGCGACGCGGCGGGCTTTGCCGGGGCCATCCACCGGCTCATGGAGGACGAGTCGCTCTATCGGCAGTTCTCGGCGGACGCCCTGCGCAAGATCTCTGAGGAATTCGACCTCGAGAAGCTGGCCTGGGACGTCTACCGCGCATATCAATAAACATTTTGGAGGCACATCATGATCGACGAAAAAGGCAGACTCTTTGGCAAGGTGAACATCGTTGACCTGCTCATAGTCATAATCATCCTCGCCGCGGCGGCTTTCCTCGGCTACAAGCTGCTCGGTCCCCAGAGCACCGCAGCCAACACCCAGAAGGTCCTCGTCACGCTCTACTGCGAGGAGACCCCGAACTACGTCGCAGACCAGCTCGAAGAGGGCGCCGAGGTCTGGGACAGCGAGAACAACGTCACCATCGGCTACCTCAAGGACTGGCGCACCGGCGACAGCAAGAGCGCCGTCACCGACGTCACCGGCAAGGTCGTGGAGATAACCCGCGAGGACTACTGCTCCGTCACGCTCAACTGCGAGGGCGAGGGCGTTGTCGGCACGCACGGCGTCACCATCGGCGGCACGCTCTACGGCGCGGGCCAGTCCATGAGCGTGTATTTCAACGACTGCAAGCTCTTCCTGCGCGTTCAGAGCATCGAGGTCATTGAGTGATAACGGACCGAGTGCCTGAAAGCGAGGTGGTCTGCTTTGCTCGGTAACAGCATACTCGGGCGGCTGTACGGCTGGTGGCTGTACAGCGCCATATTCCGCATCCTGCGCGGCATCTACCGCCCATTCAGCCGGGCGTTTCCGCACAGCGCGGTGGTGCGCTTTCTCCGGCGCAGCCCCAAGGTCGAGGTCTGGTACAGGGCCAGCCTCTTCACAAGGATAGTCGACGCGGTATGGAACTTCCTGCTGCGGGTGTTCGGAGCCATCTTCCGGTATCTGCGCCCTGCGGCGGCGACAAGCCTCATAGTCCGGCTCGTGTCGGGCTCGAGGCTGCTGCGCTTTGACGTCATCCTCGGCGGCTTCGTTTTTGTCATGTTCATAACTCCGCACGCGATGTGGTCGAACTCCTACGCCGTGCTCGCGGCGGTGGGGCTCTTCGGGCTGTGGTTCCTCATGTCCGCGGCTGGCTCCAGGGAGAAGGTATATCCCAAGGCGCTGGGTCTCCCCTTCCTGCTTTTCCTCATGGCCTGCGTGGGCAGTCTGATGTTCACCAGCGCGTTCAGCGACAGCTTCAGGATACTGCTCTTCTTCATCGCCGCCTTCCTGCTCACCTTTGTCATAATGGCGGACACCACGGACGAGCGGCGGCTCCGCTCGCTCATGGGCTGGATATACGCCGCGGTCATTCTCACGGCGCTCTACGCCATCGCGCAGAGGTTCATGGGCGTCGAGGTCAGCGCGTCGTACACGGACCTCGACCTGAACGCCGGCGTCCCCGGGCGCGTCTACTCCACGCTGGACAACCCAAACAACTACGCCGAGTTCCTCGTGCTCTTCACGCCGCTTTGCGTCTCCTTTGCGATGAACCGCAAGAACCCGACGCTGCGCTTTGTGCTCTGCTGCTGCATAGTGTTCCCGCTCGCCGCGATAGTGATGACCTACTCGCGCTCGAGCTGGCTCTCGCTGGCTGTGGCGGCGGTGGTTTTCGTCTACTACGTGGACAAGCGGCTCATCCCCATCGGCTTTGTGGCGATACCGCTCATCATCCCCTTCCTGCCGGACAGCATAATCACGCGCTTTTCCACCATCTTCAACTCGCACGACAGCTCGGCGAGCCACCGCATCCGCACCTGGCAGAGCCTGCTGCCCATGCTGCGCGACCACGGCTTCACCGGCATCGGCATGGGCCCGACAACCTTTGCCGACCTCTACCCCAGCTATGCGCTCGCCGGCGCGACCAAGGGCGTCTACCACACGCAGATGCTGTATATGGAGCTCTTTATCGAGACCGGCGCGCTTGGCTTTGTGTCGTTCATGTGGATGATGCTCCGCAACATCAAGGACGCTGCCTTCGGCATCTTCCGCGCCTCCGGGCGAGAGGCCCAGGGCGCGCTTGTCGCCTGCGTCGCCTCGTTTGTCGGCATCGCCGTGGCCTCCGTCTTTGAGTATATCTGGTTTTATCCGCGCGTGCTGTTCGCGTATTTCATCCTTCTCGGCGTGTGCCTAGCCTGCATCCGCATGGGCCGGGAAAAGCGGGAGGTTGGCTCCGTTGACAGGAAATAAGAAGCTCATATACGCCGCGCTCTTTGCGGCGCTCTGCTGCGTAATAACCATGTACCCCAAGTTCCCCACGCTCTTCGGCTATATCCACGCCGGGGACGCGCTGGTGCTGCTGGCCGCCTATGTGCTCGGGCCGCTCTGGGGCTCGCTGGCGGCGGCGCTCGGCTCCAGCCTCGCCGACCTCATGGCGGGCTATGTGCAGTATTTCCCGGGCACCTTTGTGATAAAGGCCGTCATGGCCCTGCTCGCCGGGGCGCTGCTGCGCCGCTTCGGGGCCAGGAGGCCCGTCGTCACCTCCGTGCTCGCGGGTCTCGCCGCCGAGTGCATAATGGTGCTCGGCTACCTCGGATACGAGGGCGCGCTGCTCGGCTACGGCTGGGCCGCCGCGGGCAGTGTGCCGACGAACATAGTTCAGGGCGTATTCGGGGCCGCGGCCTCCTCCGCCCTCTTTGCAGCTCTCATGAAGACCCCCTACGCCCGACGCGAGCTCGGCCTGGACTTCAGGCACGACAAGGACAAGCGCTGACGGCGCTGCAACACTCCCAAAGGAGGTGACGACCCATGCCAGGCAAGACGATACTGCGTGAAAAGCTAAACGAGTCCATCTCGTCCGTGCTGCCCATCGCGCTCATAGTGGCGCTGATGTGCCTGAGCTTTGTGCCTGTGACAGCGGACCTGATGCTGTCCTTTCTGCTCGGCACCATAATGCTCATCGTCGGTATGGGTCTCTTCACCCTCGGCGCCGAGGCGTCCATGACGCAGATCGGCAACCACACCGGCGCGCGCATGACCAAGACCCGCAGGCTCTGGCTCATCCTGGCGCTCAGCTTCATCCTCGGCGTCGCGATAACCGTTGCGGAGCCGGACCTGCAGGTCCTCGCCTCCAATGTGCCGCACATAAACACGGCGGTGCTTATCATCACCGTCTCCGTCGGCGTGGGGCTCTTCCTCGTCGTCTGCATGCTGCGCATCCTGCTCGGCATCCAGCTCCGCTGGGTGCTGCTCGGCTGCTACATAGTCGTCTTTGCGCTCGCCGCACTGTCTGATGCGGGCTTTCTCAGCGTCGCCTTCGACTCAGGCGGCGTCACGACCGGGCCGATGACCGTGCCCTTCATCATGGCGCTCGGCGTCGGCGTGGCCTCCATACGCAGCGACAAAAATGCCGAGGCGGACAGCTTCGGCCTCGTGGCGCTCTGCTCCATCGGTCCCATACTCGCCGTCATGCTCCTCGGCTTTTTCTACGAAATGGAGGACGGTGTCGTCGCCGCCAGCGTGATACACAGCTATGCCGACACGGTTGAGCTCGGCGGCGGCTATCTTCGCGCGATACCCGAGTACATGGGCGAGGTGGCGCTCGCGCTCGCGCCCATTGTGGGCTTTTTCCTGCTGTTTCAGGTTTTCGCGCTGCATCTGCGGCGTGTGCCCTTCCTCAAGATAATAATCGGCCTCGTCTACACCTACGTCGGCCTCGTGCTGTTCCTCGTGGGCGTGAATGTGGGCTTCTCCTCGCTGGGCACGATTCTCGGCGCGCAGCTCGCGATACAGTCGCCCTGGCTGCTCGTGCCCATTGCCATGGTCATGGGCTGGTTCATAATCTCCGCCGAGCCCGCGGTGCACGTGCTCAACAAGCAGGTCGAGGAGATCAGCGCCGGGGCCGTGTCCGAAAAGGCCATGGGCCTGAGCCTCTCGATAGCCATCGCGCTGGCGACCGGGCTCGCCATGGTGCGGGTGCTGACGGGCATCTCGATACTCTGGTTCGTCGTCCCCGGCTATGTCATAGCGCTGGCCATGAGCTTTTTCGTGCCGCCCATCTTTACCGCCATCGCCTTTGACTCCGGCGGCGTGGCCTCCGGCCCGATGACCGCGACCTTCATGCTGCCCTTCGCCATGGGCGCGTGCGAAGCCGTGGGCGGGAACGTCATAACCGACGCCTTCGGGCTGGTCTCGCTCGTCGCCATGATGCCGCTCATCACGGTGCAGGTCATGGGCGCGGTGTACCTCGTGCGCTCGAAAAAGACCAAAGATACCTTCGACGCGACACAGCTTGCGGACACGGACATCATCGAGCTCTGGGAGGTGGCGTCATGATAATGGACTTTGTGGTCGCCATCGTGGACCGCGCCCGGGCGGAGGACATGCTGGAGGTCTACCGCAGTCACGGTCTGCCCATAGTGCTGACCATGCTCGGCAACGGCACGGCCACCTCGGAGCACCTGAGCCTCTACGGGCTCGAGGCCACGGAAAAGGCGTTGGTCGCCTCCGTCGCCTGCGGGGACATGACCCGCCAGCTCATAAAAAGCGCCAAACGGCGGCTTTTCATCGACATCCCCGGCAACGGCATCATGCTCGCCGTGCCGATAAAAAGCGTGGGAGGAGGACGCACCTTGGCATTTCTCACAGGAAACAGCGCGCCTGACGGCGCCGTGCCGGAGCTGAGCTTCGAGCACGAGCTGATAATGGTCATAATCAACGAGGGCCACACGGACACGGTCATGGACGCGGCGCGCTCCGCCGGAGCCGCGGGCGGCACGGTGCTCCACGCGAAGGGCACCGGCGCGAAGCAGGCCGAGCGCTTCCTCGGCGTCTCCATCGCCGAGGAAAAGGAGCTCATCATCATCGTCTCCAAGGCCTCTGAAAAGGCGGCAATCATGAAGGCCATCGCCGAAAACTGCGGCCCCGGCACGCCGTCCGGAGCCATCTCCTTCTCCCTGCCCATCTCCGCCGTCGCCGGACTGCGCGTCCTCGAGGACGACTGAAGGGAGGGCATATCATGAGACAATGCATGGATGCCGACAACCTGCACCGTCGGCTCAGGAAAATAATCGGGCAGGTCCAGGCCATTGACCGGATGGTCGACGAGGACGTGCCCTGCGAGGACATACTCGCCCAGATAAACGCCGCGAAGTCCGCCCTGCACCGCGTCGGGCAGGTCGTGCTCGAGGGCCACATCAAGCACTGCGTGCGCGACGGCATAGAGCACGGCGACGCAGAAAAGACCATCGAGAGCTTCACAAAGGCCGTCGAGCGCTTCTCAAATATGGGCTGACCCCCTCCCCCGCCCTTGACATCAGGGGCGGGTCGGTCTATATTATACCTATACCCCCATAGGTATAAGAAAGGCGGATGTGTATGGAGAAGCTGGAGGCCCTGCTCGAGTGGGGCGGAGTAAAAAAGGACGTCATTTGCCTGGTTTTGGGCGGCATTTCCCTGCTTGTCAGCATCATTGGGCTGGCTCCCGACCTGCCTTTTGACCCAGCCTGGGTGGCCATAATCCTCTGCGGCGTGCCGATAATCCTCGAGGCCGTCATCGGGCTCGTCACCGCCTTTGACATCAAGGCCGACGTGCTCGTCTCCATGGCGCTCATCGCCTCGGTCATCATCGGCGAGGACTTCGCCGCGGGCGAGGTGGCCTTCATCATGCAGCTCGGCTCCCTGCTCGAGGACCTGACCGTCGCCAAAGCCCGCGCGGGCATCGAAAAGCTCGTGCAGCTCACGCCCCAGACCGCGCGGCTCATCTCCGGCGGCGCGGAGGAGATCATCCCCGCCGAAAACGTCCGCGTCGGGGATGTTCTGCGCGTCCTGCCCGGGGAGACGATACCGGTCGACGGCGTCATACTCACGGGCGTGACCTCGGTAAATCAGGCCGTCATGACCGGCGAGAGCCTGCCCGTGGACAAGGGCCCGGGCGACGAGGTCTCCAGCGGAACGGTGAACCAGTTCGGCTCCTTCGACATGCGGGCGGCCAAGGTCGGCGAGGACAGCTCCATCCAGCGCATGATCCGCCTCGTGCAGTCCGCCGACGCGGGCAAGGCCAAGATCGTCGGCCTCGCCGACCGCTGGGCGACGTGGATAGTCGTGACCGCGCTGGTCGCCGCCGCCGGCACCTGGGCCGTGACGGGCGAGATTATCCGCGCGGTGACGATACTCGTCGTGTTCTGCCCCTGCGCCCTCGTTCTGGCGACGCCGACGGCTATCATGGCAGCCATAGGCAACGCGACAAAGCACGGTTTCCTCGTCCGCGAGGGCGACGCCCTCGAGCGGCTGGCGACAGTGCGGCGGGTGTGTTTTGACAAGACCGGCACGCTCACGACGGGGCATCCCCGCGTCGCCGCCGTGCGGAGCTTTGACGAGGGGCTGGGCGAGGACGGGCTCTACGCCCTTGCGGCGAGCGTGGAGGCGCGCAGCGAGCACCCGCTGGGCAAGGCCGTCGTCGCTGGCTGGCGAGAGACGGGAGGCGAGCTTGCCGCGGCCGAGGATTTTGCAATGCTCCCCGGGCGGGGCGTCAGCGCGCTTGTCGGCTCCCGGCGGGTGCTTGCGGGCAATATTGAGCTGCTCGCCTCCGAGGGCGCGGCTCCCGGTGCGGAGATGCTCTCGGCCGCGGAGGAATACCGCGAGCGCGGCTGCACGGTCATATACATAGCCGTCTCCGGCGCGGCGGCAGGCTTCATCGCGCTCTCGGACACGCTGCGCCCCGGCATGGCGGACACGATAAGCGCCGTGCGCGAGGCGGGGGCCGAGCCCGTGCTGCTCACCGGCGACCACAGGAACGCCGCCGAGACGATAGCGCGCGAGCTGGGCATCACCGAGTACAAGTACGAGTGCCTGCCCGAGGACAAACTGGCCTGGATAGACGCCTCCCAGCGCGAGGGTGCGCCCGTCTGCATGATAGGCGACGGCATAAACGACGCCCCGGCGCTCAAGATGGCCTGCACGGGCATCGCCATGGGCGGCGTGGGCAGCGACATCGCCATCGAGGCCGCGGACATCGCGCTGGTGAACGACGAGATAAGCGAGCTGCCGCATCTTCTGCGCCTCTCGCGGCGGATGATGGGGACGATAAAGCTAAACCTCACCTTCTCAATGACGCTCAACTTTGCGGCCATCGTGCTGGCGATGACGGGCATACTCGACCCCGTGGTCGGCGCGCTGGTGCACAACGCGGGCTCGGTGCTGGTGATAATCAACTCCGCCTTCCTGCTGCGCTGGCGTAAGCGCGGGGCTTGAAAAGCGGGCGCGGCGGTGCTACAATGGCCAAAACCCGAAAGGAAGTGCTCAGCATGATACGCGCCGCGACCGCCGCAGACATAGACGCCATTGAGGCCGGATACAACGAGCTGCTGCTCTACGAACAGGAGCACGGTTCAAACTCGCACTGGGTGCTCGGCGTCTACCCCACCCGCGCCACGGCGGAGCGGGCGGTCGAGGCCGGGACGATGTACGTCCTCGACGAGGGCGGGCGCATCTGTGCGAGCATGATACTCAACTCCCGCCAGGCGGCGGAGTACCGCGAGATGCCCTGGCTCTACCCCGCCGCGGACGACGAGGTGCTCGTGATACACACGCTCTGCGTCCCGCCCTCCATGGCCGGGCGCGGGCTGGGCACGCGCATGGTGGACTTTGCGACCGGCTTCGGTCTCGGGCGCGGCATGAGCGTACTGAGGCTGGACACTAACCTGTACAACCTCCCCGCCCAGCGGCTCTATCTCAAAAACGGCTGCCGCATCGCCGGGAACCGCCACTGCGTTCACGAGGGCGTGCTGGAGACCGACATATTGTATCTGGAGCGAAAGCTGTGAAAAAAACACCCCGGACCGCGTGTCCGGGGTGTTTTGTTATGCGGGCTCTATGACTGCGCCCAGGTTGGATGCCTTGGCGCTCATGGCAAGGCCGTGGCAGTTGAGCTGGGCGAGGTAGGTGTTGGCGATCTCGCTCGGGCGGGCAATCCTCGTGATGGCGATGCTGCCGCTGTAAACGGCCTCTTCGCCGTTGTAGACAGTGAAGTCTATCGTGTCGGAGGTGGTATCCGGCTCCGGCGTCCAGGCGAGTTCCTCTCCGGGCTCGCCGCCGGATATTCTGCCGGAACTGCACTCCGCCTCTATGCGCGTGTAGTCAATGTCGAATTCAAACCTGAACTGTATGCCGTAGAGGCTGCTCACGGCGAGATTCGAGCTCCAGGTGACGCCGCTGGCGAGGATGCGCTCGTACTCCCCGAGCACCGCGGCGTCGTAGTCGCCGCCGTAGGATTCCTGTAACATCAGGGCCGTTGTGAGGCCGACATAGCTCCAGTTATCGCCGTCGCGCCGGAGCAGCATGAACCTGTCGCCGCCGCTGTCGGCTCTCGTCAGCCAGCCGCCCTCGATGAGCATTCCGCCCGCGGGCATGACATTTTCGGGTTCAGCCAGCTCATAGTGTGCGCCGAGCTTGAATAGGCAGGCCACGCCGCCGTCGGTGAGCTCGGCCTCGCTGTAAGAGGCGAGCTCGGTTATCTCCGCCGCGCTGATATTGAGGTAGTCCATGTTTGCGGCCTGCTGCGCCGCGCAGCCCTTTGCAAATTCCAGCACCTGCTCCGGGAAATTCTCGGGCAGCACGGCTGTTACGGTGATGGGGATGCCGTAGTCGGGCACGTCAGACGGCACGCTGTCGTCGGCCTCGGCCTTGGGGTCGGTCAGGAAGCACACCGCCGCCCCGATGCAGAGCACTGCGGCGAGCATAATGAGCCAGAACGCGGGCCTTTTGTACGTCAGCACCGACTTCACGCGGCCCTTGACCGCCGACTCGCCGAAGGCCAGAGGGCAGGCGCCTACGCCGTGGTGCGGGCGGCTGAGGTCCAGCAGCGCCTGTGAGTAGTCCGCGCGTCCGGAGACGGGAAGGCGGCGTATCACGCGCTCGTCGCAGGCGAGCTCTATGTCGCGGCAAAAGAGCGCGTAGGCCAGCCAGACCAGCGGGTTATACCAGTACACGGCCAGAATCAGCCAGCCGAGGGGCTTTATCACGTGGTCGCCGCGCGCGATGTGGGACCGCTCGTGCGTGAGCACCTGCTCGCGCGCGCCCTCGTCCAGTCCGAAGGGCAGGTAGATGCGCGGCCTTATGAGCCCCAGCACGAAAGGCGAGGCGACGCGCTCGCTCTCATATACGTTGCCCTCGAGCCGCACGGCCTCGGCCACGCGGCGGCGGAGGCGAAGCCAGCTCACCAGCACCCAGAGCAGCATCACCGCCGCGCCCGCGAGCCATATCACAGACGCGACGGGCAGCAGCACCTGGAGCGGGTTCGCGCTCGCGGCAGGCTCGGGTGCAAAGGCGGCGGTGAACGCGGGATTTATCGCGTCGTTGAGGGCCGCGATGCCGGTGTTCAACTCCGGCGCGGCGGCGTACATCACGCCCTCGGGCAGCGTCTGGGCGCTGGGGACGAGGCTCAGGGCGCTCTCTATGCTAACGGGCAGCACGAGGCGCAGTCCCACCGCGGCCCAGAGCAGCAGCCGGAAGCGCTTGGGCGCCCTTTTGAGCAGAATGCGGAGCACGACGACGGCCAGGATGAGCCAAGACGCGGCGATGCCCATGTTCAGCGTCTTGATGAACACGTCAGCCATCTCCCCCGCCCTCCCTGTATTCGTCTATCATGCGCTGCATCTCATCGAGCTCGGCGCCCGAGAGCCGCCGGTGCCTTGTGAAGGCCGCGATGAAGGCCGGGAGCGAGCCGCCGAACTTCTTCTCCACCAGCTCGTCTATCTCGGCGGCCTGCACCTCATCCTTCGAGACCAGCGAGCGCACTACGGAGTTTTCATTCACCAGCACGCCGCGCTCGGAAAGGCGCTTGATGACCGTATACGTCGTGGTCGGCTTCCAGCCCAGCTGCTCGCGGCAGAGCGCGACCAGTTCGCTGCTGCGCACCGGCTCGTGCTCCCAGAGTATCAGGCAGAAGCGGTATTCGCTTTCAAAGACCTTGGGTGTCTCCATGTTTTCGCCCCCTCTAATCTATTAGAGTGACTATAGTCTAACAGATTAGAGTGCGCGTGTCAAGAAAAAATCCCCGGCCTGAGCCGGGGACGAATCATTTTGAGAGGCTTCTCCACGCTCTGGCGTAGAAGGCGACGTAGCCTACGAAGGCGAAGACGGTGGCGGCGAGGCAGATGCCGATGAGCGCATCGCTGACCTGCTCCGGCATTCCCGGGATGGCCAGCAGGAGGAATACCACGGCGTAGGTCACGGCGGTGCAGACCTTGCCGTACCACTGGGCTCCGTCCATGCGGAAGCCGCGCCGCAGCATCACGGCGCCCATGCCGAGCATGTACAGCTCCTTGACCACGTACAGCCCGAACACTACGCCCATGAGCGGATAGCGGAACGACATGCTCAGCGCGATCGCGGCGAAGGTGAACTTGTCCGCGACGGGGTCGATGAGCTTGCCCCAGTCCGTTATCATGTTGAAGTGGCGGGCGATCTTGCCGTCCAGCATGTCCGTCAGGCCGGACACGGCGATGACGGCGGCGGCATATGCATAGTCCCTGTCCGTCTCGGCGCTGAAATAGACCACGAGATAAACAGGGATGAGTACGAGCCGGAAGTAGCTCATTATATTGGGAATTGAAAAGTATTCTCTGCGCCAGTCCCTCTTCAAAACAATCACTTCCAAGGAAAAATATATCACACAACCCGGGCAAGGTCAATGCCCGCCCCCCACTGGGCGCAGTATCAATCTACGCCGCAAAACTCAACAAAAAGTCAATGTGCGGCGGCGTATTTAATTTTCCCCCTCCGGGCGCGTTTACTCGGCAGGGTAAAAAAAGCGGGCCCCGGGCAGATGCCCAAGGGCCCTTTGGAGGGAGTAGTGAATCATCTGTATTTGTCGATGACGGCCTTCATTCCGTCCCAGGCGGCCTCCATGTCCGACACCAGCTTGAACTGCGTGCGGCAGCGGTCGAGGTTCTGGCCCTCGCGGTGGGTGCGGAAGTAGTGGTCGCCCTCGAGGTAGTCGGTGAGGAAGCGGATGCCGCACTCGAGCGTCATCAGCTTGGCGCCCCAGGGCAGGTAATCGAGCTCAGCCTCGGTCAGAGCGCCGCCTGCGCCCTCCAGGAAGCCCGCGGCGTAGACGTCGAAGAGCTCGAGGTCGAAGTTGACCTTCGTGAGGTCGCGCTCGTCCTCGGCGCTGTGGTTCGCGCCGAAGCGGATGGAGTCGCCGAAGTCGTTTATGGAGAGGCCCGGCATGACCGTGTCGAGGTCGATGACGCAGATGCCCTCGCCGGTGGCGCGGTCGATGAGGATATTGTTGAGCTTGGTGTCGTTGTGCGTGACGCGCAGGGGCAGGCGGCCCTCACGCAGCGCGGAGAGCGCCACGGAGCAGTCGGCCTCGCGCTCGGCTACGAACTTGAGCTCCGGCCCGACCTCCTTCACCCTGCCCATGGCGTCGGCGGCGACGGCGGCCTTGAGCTTGGCGAGCCGGTCCTCGGTGTCGTGGAACTTGGGGATGGTATCATAGAGCGTGTCCGCCGGATAGTCGCGGAGCATGCGCTGGAACTTGCCGAAGGCCCTTGCGGACGCCGCAAAGAGCTCAGGGGTCTCCGCCTTCTGGAGGCAGACCGTGCCCTCTACAAAGGGGTAGACGCGCCAGGCGCCGCCCTCGGAGTCGGTGTAGAAGTTCTTGCCGTCCCTGGTGGCCCAGACGCTCATGGTCTCGCGCTCCGGGTCGCCGCCCGCCTCGCGGATCATGCGGCCGAGGTAGGAGGTGACGCCGACGATGTTGGCCATGACCTCCTCCGGGTGTTTGAAGGCGGCGGAGCTTATCCTCTGGAGGATGAAGCGGCGGCAGGGGTCCTCGCCCGGCTGGGTGTGCACTACGAAGGTGTCGTTTATGTGCCCGGAGCCGTAGCGCACGGCGCCGACCAGCTCGCCGCCGAAGTCAAAGGCGGCCAGGGCCTCGTTAAGCAGATTTTCAGCCTGCGACATGTCGATCAGTCCTCCCACAGCTTGTCGGGATACAGCCCGCCGGCGGTCTTTTCCGCGATGGCGGCGACGACGCAGGGCTTATCCTCCTTATAGGTGACGCCGTACCACTTGTCCGCGCTGCGCAGGACCTTGACGCGGGCCTTGCCCTCCTCGAGGAGCTCCGTCACGACGCTGGGCAGAAAATACTCGGCCTTGAGCGGGTTGGTCTTGACGGCATTGTCCAGGAACTTCGGGAAGCGGGCCTCGGCCTCCTTCAGGAAGCTGTTGGTGAAGCCCCAGAGGTTCATGGAGACTATCGTGCTGCCCGGGACCTCGGTCCAGGTCTTGCCGTCGTCCTCGGTGTAGCGCGCGTCGGCGCCCATCTTCTCGATGTGGGTGTGCTCCGTGACCTTGAGGAGGTAGTTGTTCTCGTCCTCCTCGCAGATGCCGCGGGCGACGTGTCCGTGCTCGGTGACGGTGTTGCCCAGGAGGTAGCCGACCATGGCGAACTCATAGCAGTTGTCGCTGTCCGGGTGGCTCTCGAGGTACTGGTATATCTCCCGGAAGCCCTCGGGGCCGTAGTAGTCGTCGGCGTTGACTACGGCGAAGGGGCCGTCAACTATGTTGCGGGCGGCGAGGACGGCGTGGCAGGTGCCCCATGGCTTGACGCGGCCGTCGGGGACGGTATAGCCGGCCGGCAGGTCGTCGAGCTGCTGGTAGGCGTACTTGACGTTTATGAACTTGGAGAGCCTGTCGCCTATGGCCTCGTGGAAAGTCTGCTCTATCTCGTGCTTGATGACGAACACGACGGTGTCAAAGCCGGCGCGCTTGGCGTCGTAGATGGAGTAGTCGATGATGAGCTGGCCGTGGTTGCCCACGGGGTCTATCTGCTTGAGACCGCCGTAGCGGCTGCCCATTCCGGCGGCCATGACGACGAGCACGGGTTTCTTCATTGTTTTTTCCTCCCTCAATTTTGCCTAAAATATGGCCCGCTCCCGCGGGCCATATCACATTATCGGTTGTCTCAGCCCCTGTATCCGTTGGGGTTCATGCTCTGCCACTTCCAGGAGGAGGCGCACATCTCCTCGATGCCGTACTGGGCCTCCCAGCCGAGCTCCTCCTTCGCCTTGGTCGGGTCGGCATAGCAGACGGCGATGTCGCCCGGGCGGCGGGGGTCGATGACGTAGGGCAGGGTCTTGCCGCAGGCCTTCTCGTAGGCGTGCAGCACGTCGAGCACGCTGTAGCCCTTGCCGGTGCCGAGGTTGCACACGAACAGGCCGCAGTTGGTCTCGAGCTTCTTGAGCGCGGCGATGTGGCCGCGGGCGAGGTCGACGACGTGAATGTAGTCACGAACGCCGGTGCCGTCATGCGTCGGATAGTCGTCGCCGAAGACGTGCAGCTTCTGCAGCTTGCCGACGGCGACCTGGGCGATGTAGGGCACGAGGTTGTTGGGGATGTCGTTGGGGTCCTCGCCGATGAGGCCGCTCTCGTGGGCGCCGATGGGGTTGAAGTAGCGCAGCAGCGCGACGTTCAGGCTCGGCTCGGCCCTGCAGTAGTCCATCAGGATGCGCTCGATGAAGAGCTTGGTGGTGCCGTAGGGGTTGGTGGTGCCGCCGGTCGGGAAGTCCTCGCGGATGGGCACGGAGGCGGGGTCGCCGTACACGGTGGCGGAGGAGGAGAACACGAAGTTCTTCACGCCGTGGTCGCGCATGACGTTGAGTATCATGAGGGTGTTCACAAGGTTGTTGGTGTAGTACTCAAGCGGCTTGGAGACGCTCTCGCCGACGGCCTTGAGCCCGGCGAAGTGGATTACGGAGTCAATGTCCGGGTAGTTGTTGAAGAGCTCCTTGACCTCCACGGGGTCGCACAGCTCGCACTTGACGAAGGGGACCTTCTTGCCGACGATCTTCTCTACGCGGTGGACGGCCTCCTCGCAGGAGTTGATGAGGTTATCCGCCACGACGACCTCATATCCGGCCTCGATGAGTTCTACGCAGGTGTGGCTGCCGATGTAACCGGCGCCGCCGCTGACAAGTATCATTGTGAACACTCCTTTATCAGTCTTTTTCAGCCTGGCACAATTGTACGTCAAACCATGGAAAAAAGAAATATACAGTCTTGCACAATCTTTGCACTTTTCGCCACTGTTTTTCCCGTTAGGCGGACGGTATTTGCAGAATCATCCGCCGCCGGGCTTGGTCTTGGCCGCAAGGGCGCGGACGCCGGAGGCGTATTCGCTCGGCGTCATTCCGGTGACCTTTTTGAAGTGGCGCGAGAAATAGTAGATGGACTGGTAGCCGAGGCGGTTTGCTATCTCGGTGAAGTTGCCGTCGTCCCGGCGGATCATCTCCTTGGCGGCCTCGATCTTGCGGCGGCCGAAATACTCCATGACGCCACCGCCGGTCTCGGCGTGGAAGATCTGCTGGAGGCGGCTGCGGCCGACGAGGTTGTCGCGGCAGATGCGGTCGAGCGTCAGAGTCTGGGAGAGGCGCTCCGCGAGGTAGGCGTCCACGCGCAGAAAGACCTCGTTGCGGCTCTGCGGCTCCATCGGGCCCGCGCCTCGGGGCTCCGGCGCGCCGGCGCGCAGCAGGCGGATGAGCAGCTCCTCCATATACGCCGCGACGAGCTGCTCCGCGCCCAGCGGGGCGTCCGGACGGCGCTCCAGCGCCGTAGTCGTCGGGTCGTCCAGAGGCGTTGCAAAGGCGCGCTCCGCCTCGGCCACGATGCCGCCGATGAGCGCGCGCTCCGCTTCGCCCATGGGATAGGGCCCCTCGCCCAGGCGCGCGAGGGCGTCGCCTTCGCAGAAGAAGCTCGCGACGACCAGGTTCGGCGCGGAGCTGCCCGTGGCGCGCAGCGCGTGGAACTCGCCCGGCGGGTGTATTAGCAGGCTGCCCCGGCCCAGGCGGAGCTCTCTGCCCCCCGCCAGGACGTCTACCTCGCCCTTGTCAACATATACGAACTCCCAGAAGTCGTGCTGCTCGCCCTCGAAATAGTAGCTGCTGGAATACTCAAAGTAGTGCACGGTCACGACCCTGTCCACGCGGACGGGGCGGCTTATCACGGTAGGCGTGAACGGCAAGGCGATCCCCCCTCCCCTAGGTCCCGGCCCTGGAGCGGGAGCTCCGGCGGAACTCCATCGGGCTCATGCCCTCCAGGCGGCGGAAGCTCTGCGAGAAATAGCTCGGCGAGGAGAAGCCGAGCATGTGCGAGATCTGGCTGAGCGAGTGGTCCGTATCGCTCAGGAGATATTTGCTCTCCTCTATTCGACGGCTTATGAGGTAATTTATAGGCGAGATGCCGTATTCTTTTGTAAAGGAGTGCACCATATAGTATTTATTGACGTGCACCAGCTCGCTGAGCATGTCGAGGTTGATGTTCTCCTTGAAGTGGTTGTCGATATAGTGGCGGACGGCGGCGCACTCCTTGCTCGGCTTGCGGCCGGGCTTTCGGTGCTCGGTCTTGGTGGGCAGGAACTGCAAACCGGCGTGGCGCATCAGCCGGAGGATGAGCACCTCCAGCAGGTCCTGGCAGATGAGCTCGTAGCCGACGGCCTTGTACTCTATCTCGCGCAGCATCTCCCGCAGGGCGTGCAGCAGCGCCTCGCGCGCGTTTTGCATGTTCGTCATGAACCAGCGCTCATCGGCGTCCTCCCCCGCGGAGTACTCCAGGCCCTCCACGCCCAGGACTATGTACTCGAGCGGCCGCTTGTTATAGCTCACCTCCGTGTGCTCCACGTTGGGGTTGACTATCACCATGTCGTCCGTCGTAACGGGCAGGAGCTTGCCCTCGATGTTGAACTTGCCCGAGCCCCCCACCACGTAGAAGATCTCCGTGCACGCGTGTGTGTGCAATGTGCTGTGCCAGTCTCCCCCATATTTGGCGGTACTGACATAAAGGAGCTTTACTTTATTTCGGTCAATGGGTGAAGCGCCCATATCTTCTAATGTGAACCGGTTCGTACTCAGAGACTGTCACCTCAGCTTCTTTAGCAATCTTGCTGATATACTTGTAAAGAATTATATTACAAACACTTCATATGTGCAATATGTGCAAATTAACGGAATTTTTTCGATTTATTGAGGACACTTGACCGGTTCGCCCCGCAAACCCGCTTGGCGCAAGCTTTTTTGCTTTCGCACATGTTGCATAATTTTTTCGCCGTCATTTCATTTATGCCGTCATATTCAACATATAAAGCAATATCAATAAAAAATACAGCAATTATTTGATTGATTAGAATTCAGGAAAGAATATACTTAAACCATCGAGGGATGGCAGTGCCATCCATTTGGTATTAAATTGCATCTGCAAATTATAAGAAAAGAGGAATGAAAATGAAGAAACTCCTTGCGCTTCTCCTCGTGTTCGTGCTGGCTCTGGGCGTTCTTTCCGCTTGCGGAACGACTGAGACCACCACCAGCAATCCCCCCGCCGAGGACGGAGACACCACCCCCGCCGGCGACGACGCGACCCCCGCTTCCGACGTGACCATCTCCGTGGCGGCTCTGGCTTCCGGCTATGAGGAGACATACCCCGGCATGTGGCAGGAAGTCTGCGACGCCTTCACGGCTGAGACCGGCATCAACGTCGAGCTCGTTGTCGACAAGAACCTCGAGGACGTCATCGGCCCCGCCATGCAGGGCGGCGAGTTCCCCGACGTCATCCACCTGGCCACCGGCCGTGAGGCCGGCCTGACCGAGCAGTTCATCAAGGACAAGAACATCACCGAGATCACCGACGTTCTGTCCATGACCATCCCCGGTGAGGACGTCACTGTCGGCGACAAGATCATCGAGGGCTTCGTGAACGACAGCTCGGGCACCAACCCCTACTCCGACGGCAAGACCTACCTCGCCCCCATGTTCTACTCCCCCTGCGGCCTCTTCTACAACAAGGGCCTCTTTGAGGAAAAGGGCTGGGAAGTCCCCACCACCTGGGATGAGATGTGGGAGCTCGGCGACAAGGCCATGGAAGAGGGCATCTACCTCTTCACCTACCCCACCACCGGTTACTTTGACGCTTTCTTCTACGCCCTGATGTACGAGGCCGGCGGCGCCGACTTCTTCTATGACGCCACCCACTACGCCGAGGGCATCTGGGACACCGAGGCCGCGCAGACCTGCTTCGACATAGTCGAGAAGCTCGCCACCTACACCAACCCCGTCACCCCGGCTCAGGCCAACGATCAGGACTTCACCCAGAACCAGCAGCTCGTCCTTGACAACAAGGCCCTGTTCATGCCCAACGGCACCTGGATCGTCGGCGAGATGGCCGCTGCTCCCCGCGCTGACGGCTTCGAGTGGGGCATGACCGCTCTGCCCGCCATCGAAGAGGGCGGCGACAGCTACAGCTACACCTTCTTCGAGCAGGCCTGGATCCCGGCCGGCGCTGAGAACGTCGAGGCCGCCAAGCAGTTCATCGCCTTCCTGTACAGCGACACCGCTGTTGACATCTTCGCCAAGGGCGCTGCCGTGCAGCCCGTCACCGGCGTTGTCGACAAGCTCAGCGGCGACAACCAGATCTTCTACGGCATCTACGACACCGGCGCCAAGGCTGCCCTGGGCACCTTCGCCTCCTACAAGTCCGTCGCCGGTCTCGGCACCGTCCGCGAGGTGTTCTTCGATCCCGTGAACAGCCTCGTCTCCGGCTCCATGACCCGCGACCAGTGGGTCGACAGCATCAAGGCCGCCAGCGACCAGATGCGCGCCAACCTCAGCTGAACCGGCTGATAAGTACATAATACCCTGTGATTTTGGGGGACGTTGAGCCGCGGCTCATCGTCCCCCTTGACAAATGCAAGCATGCAAAAAGAGAGTTTTACCGCATTATTCCGCTCGGAAAGGAGCTGAGCACGTGGAAAAGAACAAGGCGCGCAGCCGTTTTATTGTGTTGTGTGTAGCCCCGGCTGTAATTTTGTTCGTCATCTTCATGATCATACCCACGCTGAACGTCTTCCGCATGTCTCTGTTTGAGCGCGGAGCTTATTCTCCGACTGAGACCTTCGTGGGCTTTGAAAACTTCAAGGCGCTCACGAACGATACCTACTTTATCCGCGCCATGCAGAACACCATTCTGCTGATCGTGGTCGTTACTATGATAACCTTCGCGCTGGCGCTCCTCTTTGCGGGCATCCTCACCCGTGAGAACATAAAGGGCAAGGAGCTGCTGCGTGTTATCTTCTACATACCGAACATCCTCTCCATCGTCGTCATCTCCGGCATCTTCTCCGCCATCTACAAGCCCGAGAACGGCATGCTCAACAGCATTCTCTCGCTCTTTGCCGGGCATCAGGTCACGACGCTCTGGAAGGGCGAGGATCTGGTCATGCTCAGCCTAATAATAGCCATGGTCTGGCAGGCCATCGGCTATTACATGGTCATGTACATGGCCTCCATGGCCGCCGTGCCGCAGAGCCTGTACGAATCCGCCGGGCTGGACGGCGCGGGCAGGGTGAAACAGTTCTTCCAGATAACCATCCCCCTCATCTGGACCAACATCCGCACCACCCTCACCTTCTTCATCATCTCTACCATCAACATGGCCTTCCTCTTCGTAAAGGCCATGACCAGCGGCGGGCCCAACGGCGCATCCGAAGTGGCCCTGTCCTACATGTACGGGCAGAAGGACGCCGGACTCTATGGCTACTCGATGGCCATCGGCGTCGTAATCTTCCTGTTCTCCTTCATACTCTCGGCGCTGGTGAACAAGGTCACCAAGCGCACGCCGCTTGAATTCTGAGAAAGGGGGACGATGCAATGGAAGCGACAAAAAACCTCCGGAAAAACGGCAATTCCGGCGAAAAGCTCTATAAGTTCTTCATCTACTTCGTCCTCATTGTGCTGGCGATAACCATAATTGTCCCCGTGGCCTGGGTGTTCATGGCCTCCATAAAGCAGAACAGCGAGTTCTACGGCAACCCCTGGTCGCTGCCCGCGGGCTTTTACTGGCAGAACTTCGTGGACGCCTGGACCAAGGCCAGCATGGGTGATTACATGCTCAACTCCGTCATCGTGACGGCGCTCTCGCTTGTGATACTGCTCGTCGTTGCGTTGCCGGCGTCCTACTGCCTGTCAAGGTTCAAGTTCGTCACCAGCAAGTTCCTGAACACGATGTTCATGGCCGGTCTGTTCATCAACGTGAACTACATCGTCGTGCCCATCTTCCTTATGCTGCGCGACGGCGACACCTGGCTCAAGAGCGTGTTCGGCAGCGGTTTCCTGCTCAACAACCTCGTGGTGCTCTCCATCGTCTACGCCGCGACGGCGCTGCCCTTCACCATCTACCTGCTCTCCGGCTATTTTGCGACGCTTGCGCACGACTACGAGGAGGCCGCGTATATAGACGGCGCGGGCTACGGCCGCACGATGATAAGCATCATCTTCCCCATGGCCCAGCCCTCCATCGTGACCATAATCCTCTTCAACTTCCTCTCCTTCTGGAACGAGTACATCATCTCCATGACCCTCATGAGCTCCGCCACCGGCGCCAAGACGCTGCCGGTCGGCCTGCTGAACCTGATGCAGGCGCAGCAGTCCGCGGCGGACTACGGCCCGCAGTACGCCGGTCTCGTCATGGTCATGCTGCCGACCCTGATACTCTACATCTGCGTGCAGAAGAAGCTCATACAGGGCATGACCGTCGGCGGTCTGAAAGGTTAAGGTGCAGATATGAGATTCTGGAAAGAACATATGACGCTCCGGGCACTGCTGATGCTCATCTTCGTAGTGGTCGGGCTGGCGCTCGTCATCATCGGCTGGCAGATGACCGGCGAGATGACCGGGCTCATCATCATGATAGTCGGCGTGATACTGCTGCTGACCGCGCTGCTGCTCTATAACAAGCCCTTCGAGGACCCGAAACCGCGCAAATAATTGCTTTACTAAGGAGAATATAATGAGCGAGAGTGAACACATGAGAGGCCGCGTCACGATACCGACCGACGTAGACGTCGTGCCGGAAACGCTGGAGCTGCTCCGCCGCTGGGGCGCGGACGCCATCCGCGACTGCGACGGCACCGACTACCCCGAGGAGCTCAAGAGCGTTGACGCCAAGGTCTACTCCACCTATTACACCACCCGCAAGGACAACGCCTGGGCCAAGGCGAACCCGGATGAGGTCCAGCAGTGCTACATCTCCACCGGCTTCAAGACCGCGTCTGGCGGGCCGCTGAGCATCGAGCTCATGCAGGGTATCAGCCGCGAGCTGATGCAGGTCAACACCCGCGACGACATCAAGCGCTGGTGGGAGGTCATGGACCGCACTCTGGGCGAGCCGCTGGACCCCGCCGCCTGGCGCTATGAGGAGGAGACCGGCTGCGTCGTCATCGACGAGCCCGCGGCCTTCCACGACTACTCCGTCAGCTTCCTCGCCTACCTTATCTGGGACCCGGTGCACATGTACAACGCCGTCACCAACGGCTGGACCAACTTCGAGCACCAGATAACCTTCGACGTGCGCCAGCCCAAGACGCACAAGTTCACCATGGAGCGCCTGCGTAAGTTCATCGCCGAGCACCCCTACGTGAACGTCATCCGCTACACCACCTTCTTCCACCAGTTCACCCTGGTGTTCGACGAGCTCAAGCGCGAGAAGTACGTCGACTGGTACGGCTACTCCGCCAGCGTCAGCCCGTACATACTCGAGCAGTTCGAGCGCGAGGTGGGCTACAAGTTCCGCCCCGAGTACATCATCGACCAGGGCTACTACAACAACCAGTACCGCGTGCCGAGCAAGGAATTCAAGGACTTCATGGCCTTCCAGCGCCGCGAGGTCGCGAAGCTCGCCAAGGAGATGGTCGACATCACCCACGAGCTGGGCAAGGAGGCCATGATGTTCCTCGGCGACCACTGGATAGGCACCGAGCCCTACATGGACGAGTTCAAGACCATCGGCCTCGACGCCGTGGTCGGCAGCGTTGGCAACGGCTCCACGCTCCGCCTGATCTCGGACATCCCGGGCGTGAAGTACACCGAGGGACGCTTCCTCCCCTACTTCTTCCCGGACACCTTCCACGAGGGCGGCGACCCCGTGCGCGAGGCCAAGGAGAACTGGGTGACCGCCCGCCGCGCCATTCTCCGCAAGCCCATCGACCGCATCGGCTACGGCGGGTACCTCAAGCTTGCCTGCGAGTTCCCCGAGTTCCTGGACTATGTGCAGTCTGTCTGCGACGAGTTCCGCGAGCTCTACGAGAACATCAAGGGCACGACGCCCTACTGCGTCAAGACCGTGGCGGTGCTCAACTCCTGGGGCAAGGCCCGTTCCTGGGGCTGCCACATGGTGCACCACGCGCTCTATCAGAAGCAGAATTACAGCTACGCCGGCGTCATTGAGGCGCTCTCCGGCGCTCCGTTCGACGTGAAGTTCATCAGCTTTGACGACATCAAGGCCGACCCGGACTGCCTGAAGGGCATCGACGTCATCATCAACGTCGGCGACGGCGACACGGCACACACCGGCGGCGCCATCTGGGAGGACGCCGAGATCAGCTCTGCCATCAAGGCCTTCGTCTGGAACGGCGGCGGCCTCATCGGCGTGGGCGAGCCCTCCGGCCACCAGTACCAGGGCCGCTACATCCAGCTGGCTCAGGTGCTCGGCGTGGAGAAGGAGACGGGCTTCACGCTCGGCTACGACAAGTACAACTGGGACGAGCATCCCGGCCACTTCATCACCGCCGACTGCGCGGGCGAGATAAACTTCGGCGAGGGCAAGAAGAGCATGTACGCCCTGCCCGGCACCGAGATACTTGTCCAGCGCGACAAGGAGGTGCAGCTCGCGGCGAACGACTTCGGCGGCGGGCGCGGCGTGTACATCAGCGGCCTGCCCTACACCTTTGAGAACAGCCGTCTGCTCTATCGCGCCATCCTCTGGTCCGCCCACGACGAGGCCGATCTCAACAAGTGGTTCTCCACGAACTACAACGTCGAGGTCCACGCCTTTGTGAAGAACGGCAAGTACTGCGTCGTAAACAACACGTATGAGCCGCAGCAGACCACCGTCTACCGCGGCGACGGCAGCTCTTTCGAGCTGAGCCTCGACGCCAACGAGATCCGCTGGTACGAGATCTGACTATCACCCTTCGCTGCGCGAAGCGCGAATGAAAGTTTCGCCCGCCTTTTCAAAGGCGGCAGG
>ERZ1106963.196-NODE-196-length-94959-cov-22.701720_pt1 | contig 94959 bp, 82 predicted proteins | sample MGYA00403681_ERZ1106963 | MGnify/ENA primary metagenome ERZ1106963 (study PRJEB35170, sample SAMEA104062407) | human gut metagenome | biome: human gut; feature: human-associated habitat; material: faeces | place: Denmark | collected 2012-05-03 ...
TATTTATAATTTTAATATTTTTAATCTTTTATATAAATAATAGTAAATTTAATAGTAAATATTTGTATAAAATGCGAATAGATTTTTTAATCTTGATATTATATAATTTAATCATTACAATATTACACTTTCATATAGAAAGTTTTTAGGAGGAATTATTATGAATCAACAGTCAGCAGGTAAAATGTTAAAGGTTACAGGTATTCTTTCAATTATTTTTGGAGCTATTTCAATCGTAGCTTCATTGATACTTCTTTTTGGCTCTGTTTTGTTAGCAACAGCTGCAAATGCTATCGCAGATAGTGCAACTGCTTCAGCTGTTAGTGGACTTCTTACTCTTGCAGTTATTATAGCTATAATAGCAAGCGTTGCAGAGTTTGTTGCTGGTATTCTTGGTGTTGTTAATGCTAATAAGCCAGAAAAGGCAAATGTATGCTTTATTTTTGGTATCATAAATATTGTTATCGGTATCGCAAGCATTATCCTTAATATCTCATCAGGCGAGTTCAATATCATATCTATTGTTTCTGCTCTTGCACTTCCTGTTCTTTATACTATCGCAGCATATTTCTTAAAGAATGGTGCAAACAACAATGTAATGTAATTTAAACATATACATAATAGTTGAAAAACTCTTGCATTATTAAACAAGTCCAGTAAAGACATACAATGAAAGAACACCCCCTTACGGTAGAAATGTAAGTAAACATTTAACCGTAAGGGGGAATTTTTATGTTAAGAGAGTAGTAATATTTGAAAGTATATGAGAAAGAAATTTTGATTTTAAGGGGATAGGAGATTAATAAAACGAGAAATATTAGTAAAAAGGAGCGGACATTGCCCACTCCTTAAGAGGTAAGAAAAGCTGTTAATTGTTTTAGAAAAATGGTTAGCTGAACGGAAATGGCAATATATCATCAAAGCCAATTAATTTATATTCATTTAAAGATTTTGCTAAGATTATTACAAAATCCTTATCACAAAATTCACTTAAAAACTGTCGGCACATTCCGCAGGGTGGACAATAATCCAAATTTGAATTATCCATAAAACCACCAACTATTGTAATAGCCTTAAAATTACGCTTACCCGATGAAATTGCCTTAGAAATAGCTGTTCTCTCCGCACATATTCCAACAGGATATGATGAATTTTCAATATTACAGCCACCATAGATTTCGCCGTCATCACAAAGTAATGCTGAACCAACTGCAAATTTTGAATAAGGAGAATAGCTTAATTTCCTTATAGAAAAGGCTGTATGAATCAAGTCTGAAATTTCTTTATTAGTCAGCCTATACATCAGTCATTCACAATCTTCCACTTAACACCTTGAGGTGTATCTTCAAGAACGATATGTCTTGCTTTAAGTTCGTCACGAATCTTATCTGCTGTTGCCCAGTCCTTATTTTTACGAGCTTCATTTCTTTGTGCGATAAGTGCTTCAATCTCATCATCAAGAGAAGTTTTTTCGTCTACATAAAGCAAACCAAGAACATTTGCAAGCTCCATAAAGATTTTGAGTGATTCCTCAGCAAGCTTCTTTGAAGGTGTGTTAGTGATATTTGTATTTATATCCTTTGCAAGCTCGAACATAACAGTTATAGCATCTGCTGTGTTGAGGTCATCGTCCATAGCAGATATGAATTTCTGGCGGTGCTTATCGTAAGCCTCGATAAGTGCATTATCGCCGTCATTTTCAGCAACAGCTGCATTTTCGATAGCAAATTCAAGATTATTTTTGCAGTTATAAAGGCGCTCAAGAGATGCCTTGCACTGCTCAATAATTTCAACAGAGTAGTTAATTGGCATACGATAATGTGAAGAAACCATTAGATAACGAATAGGCTCATAGCCGTATTTCTCAGCAACATCTCTTACTGTAAAGAAGTTTCCGAGCGATTTGGACATCTTTTTATTATCAACATTGATGTAGCCGTTGTGCATCCAGTAATGTGCAAAAGGAACGCCGTTGCAGCATTCACTTTGAGCAATTTCATTTTCGTGGTGTGGGAAAATCAAGTCCTGACCACCGCAATGAATATCAATAGTTTCGCCAAGGTATCTTCTTGCCATTGAAGAACACTCAATGTGCCAACCTGGTCTACCATTTCCCCAAGGAGTTTCCCAAGATGGTTCGCCTGGCTTTGCACCTTTCCAAAGAGCGAAATCCATAGGATTTTCTTTTCTTTCGCCGATATTTATTCTTGCACCTGCCTCCAAATCTTCCAGAGGCTGATGTGAAAGCTTACCATATTCATTAAATTTTGCTGGTCTGAAATAGACATCTCCATTATCAACAGCATAAGCATAGCCCTTGTCAATAAGAGTTTTAATCATATCAATGATTTCATTCATATTTTCAGTAGCTCTTGGGTGAACGCTTGCCTCACGAATATTCAAGCCCTTAGCATCAATTTTATATTCCTTGATAAATTTTTCTGAAACAGAAATATAATCCGAGCCGGTTTCATTAGCCTTGTTGATAATTTTATCGTCAATATCTGTAAAATTCTGAACGAAAGTAACCTTAAAACCTCTGTATTCGAGGTAGCGTCTTAGAATATCAAAAACGCAGATAGGTCTTGCATTACCGATATGAATATAGTTATAAACTGTTGGTCCGCAGGCATAAATCTTAGCTTCGCCATCTTTGATAGGGATAAATTCTTCCTTTGTTCTTGTCAAGGTATTAAAAATCTTCATAAAAACACTCCTTTTTATAATATAAAAAATCCCGCTCCTGAAAAAGTTCAGGGGCGAGATTATCGCTGTTCCACCCTAATTTAACAGAAAAACTCTGTCCTCATTAAAATCCTTAACGCAGACAATACGCACAGTCATTTCCTACTGTGTGCTGACGGGTGCATTTCATAATATCGCATATAGAGGTCTTTCAGCTATGACCTCCTCTCTGTGATAGGCGAATATTACTACTTCTCCCGTTAAACGCATTTTATATATTAATTGTTAAAGTAATGAGTTCAAAAGCTTTGATAGCACGAATTCTATTTTCAGTGGAATAATTTTGCTTAAACGAAAGCACAAGGCTATTTGCGATATGGCTTGTGTTTGAGTTATTTGTGTTTCAAATTATATACCGACTAATCATAAAAGTCAAGCAAGTGAATGATTGTAAAACTTTATTTTATGTTTAATTACTCATCATTTCTGAGATAAGCAGCAGAATCCTTGCCAAATTTTCTGAAACGATTATATCTGTTATCGAGCAAAACATCTATTGGCTGTTCAAGCTTTTTGCTGACAGTCTGTTCAATAATATGCTTTAAACCGTCAAAAAGCTTGCTATCAAGGTCTTTTGGCTCTCTTATAATTCTTTCTATAACGCCCATAGAGAAAAGGTCCTGAGAGGTTATTTTTAAGCATTCAGATGCTTCAGCAGTTTTGCTCGAATCTTTCCAAAGAATACTTGCACAGCCCTCTGGAGAGATAACGGAATAAATAGCATTCTCAAGCATCCATACCTCATCTGCAACTGCGAGTGCCAATGCACCACCGCTTCCGCCTTCACCGATGAGAATAGTAAGAATAGGTGTTTTGAGAGTCATCATTTCCATAAGATTTTCGGCGATTGCCTGACCTTGACCACGCTCCTCAGCACCAATACCACAATATGCACCTGATGTATCGACGAAACAGATGACAGGCCGTCTGAACTTTTCAGCCTGTTTCATAAGTCTTAGAGCTTTGCGGTAGCCCTCAGGGTGAGCAGAACCGAAATTTCTTTCCATTCTTTCCTTGAGGTTTCTGCCTTTTTCTATGCCAATGACTGTTACAGGCATATCATTAAGCTTTGCTATACCGCCGACAATAGCCTTATCATCGCCGAACTTTCTGTCTCCGTGAAGCTCTATAAAGGAATCTCCGAATATTTTAGTTATATAGTCGATTGAAGTGGGTCTGTTATTTGCTCTTGCAGCATTAACTTTATCTATCGCACTCATCTTAGATTCCCTCCTTAGAATGAAGCTTCAAAAGCTTTGAAAGTGTCTTTTTCATATCCTTGCGGTTGACAACAGCATCAACAAAGCCTTTTTCAAGGAGAAATTCAGCTGTCTGAAAGTCCTTAGGAAGTTTTTGACGAATAGTCTGTTCTATAACTCTTGGTCCGGCAAAACCGATAAGGGCTTTTGGTTCAGCAAGAATAATATCTCCCTCCATAGCAAAGCTTGCAGTAACACCGCCAGTTGTAGGGTCTGTAAGGACTGTTATATAGAGCAAGCCCTTGTCGCTGTGACGCTTAACAGCACCGCTTGTCTTAGCCATCTGCATAAGAGAGAGGATACCCTCCTGCATTCTTGCACCACCAGAAACAGTAAAAACGACAACAGGTAGGTTATTTTCCGTTGCATATTCAAATGCACGAGTTATTTTTTCGCCTGTGACAGTTCCCATAGAGCCCATCATAAAAGATGAATCCATCACGCAAAGCACAGTCTTAGAACCCTCAATTTCTGCTGTACCGCAGATAACAGATTCATTCTCTCCGCTTGACATCTTTGATGTCTTAAGCTTGCGGGTATATTCAGGAAAATCAAGAATATTTTCAGAAACGAGGTCAGCGTCCATTTCCTTAAAGCTGTCCTCATCAACAGTTATATTTATGCGGTAGCGAGCATTTGTGCGAAAGTGATGACCGCACTTGCTACAAACCTTTAGGTTATCCTCAAGGTCAGAGGTAAGAATCATATTTTTGCAAGCAGGGCATTTAACCCAAAGCTCATCTGGAATAAATGGACGGGTTTCTGCCCATTCGCCCTGATTTTCAAGCTCATTTTTTGGCTTCATAAAATTAAAAATATCAGAATTAAACATTAAAGCTTTTTCCTTTCCGCTCAAAGTACCCAAAGGCTTGTAGATATATTATAGTTAGCTTTGAGCAAATTACTCGTCCTTTTGTTTGTTACGGCGTTTATCAAAATCTTCCATAAAGCCTGTTGTATAAGTGCCGTCAACAAATTCCTTATCAGATAGTATATCTAAATGAAGATTTCTGTTATGAGTAATGCCCTGAATAATAAGCTCACTGAGAGCCATTTTCATTTTTCTTATAGCAAGCTCACGAGAACGAGCCTGAACAATAAGCTTTCCTATCATAGAATCATAATATGGCGGTACAGTATAGTCTTGATATATAGCAGTATCAAAACGAACATTAGGACCACCAGGAATATGTAAAAGATTGATAGTACCACAGCTTGGACGGTAATTATTATCAGGGTCTTCTGAGTTGATACGGCATTCTATGGCACTTCCGTGAATAAAAATCTTATCCTGTGTCATAGAAAGCTTTGCACCTGCGGCAATTCTGATTTGCCATTGAACAAGGTCGATACCTACGACCATTTCTGTAACAGGGTGCTCAACCTGAAGTCTTGTATTCATTTCCATAAAGTAGAAATTCTTGTCTTTATCGAGCAAGAATTCTACTGTACCAGCATTTTCATAGCCAACGGCGAGAGCAGCCTTTTTAGCAGCTTCCATCATATTTGCACGAATTTCAGGAGTGATGGCAGGGGAGGGGCTTTCCTCGATAAGCTTCTGATTTTTACGCTGAACAGAGCATTCACGCTCACCAAGGCAAACTACATTGCCAAACTTATCACAAAGTAACTGCATTTCAATATGCTTAACAGGCTTGAGGTACTTTTCAATATAAACAGCACCATCACCAAAAGCACTTTGAGCCTCTGCTGATGCCGAGTGGAAAGCATTTTCAAATTCGTCCTCGTTATGTACAAGACGAATACCACGACCGCCACCGCCAGAACGAGCTTTTATAAGGATAGGATATCCGATTTCTGCGGCTTTTTCCTTAGCAATATTTACATCTTCTATTATATCAGTACCAGGAGTTACAGGAACGCCTGCATTTCTCATAGTTCTGCGAGCCTCGTCCTTGTCGCCAAGCTTAGAAATCATTTCGCTTGAAGGACCGATAAACTCAATATTACACTTTTCACAAAGTGAAACGAATTTTGCATTCTCAGAAAGAAGTCCGTATCCTGGGTGAATAGCCTGAGCGCCAGAAATAACAGCAACTGTAAGTATAGCAGCCATATTAAGATAGCTGTCGCCAACCTGAGGGCCACCAATGCAGTAGCTTTCATCAGCTATGCTGACATGAAGAGCGTCCTTATCAGCCTGAGAATAAACAGCAACAGTAGAAATGCCCATCTCTCGGCAGGCACGAATAATTCTTACAGCAATTTCGCCTCTGTTTGCAATCAATATTTTAGAAAACAATGTCTTTACTCCCTTTCAATAAGAGCAAAAGAGAAATTGGCACTAACACAGAGTTTACCGTTTACAGTACCCTTGCCCTCGATAAAATAGAACATACCACGATTTTTTGTAAGCTTGCATTCAATCTCAAATGTATCGCCAGGGCGAACCATTTCTTTAAAGCGAGCCTTTTCAATGCTTGTGAAGTATGGGGTGCTTACTGCGGATTTTTCAGCAATAATAACAGCACTTGTCTGAGCCATCATTTCGCAGAGTATAACTCCCGGAACAATAGGGTTGCCTGGAAAATGACCATCAAGAAACCATTCGTCACCGACAATAGTTTTCTTGCCGACAGAAGTATCTTCTGAAATTTTTGTAGCCTCATCAATGAGGAGCATAGAATTTCTGTGAGGGATAATAGCTTTAAGTTCTTCCTTATTCACTGTTTTTCAATTCCTTTCACAAACAAAACAAAGCTTGAAAGAATCACGACCTAAAGAAGTCGAAATTCTTTCAAACTCCGAATTGATATTTTATTTTACCATAAATAAAGCCTGACCGTATTCTACAACCTGACCGTTTTCAGCACAAATGCTTACGATTTCGCCGTCTTTTTCAGCAGTAACCTCGTTCATAAGCTTCATAGCCTCAATCAGACAAAGAACATCACCCTTATGTACCTTAGAACCTACCTTAACATAAGGCTCAGCGTCAGGTGAAGATGCCGCATAGAAAACACCTACCATAGGAGATGGAATAGGAGTGCCTTCCTGAACAGCTTCTTCCTTTGTGCAAGTAGACGGTGCATCATTAGAAACTGCCTGTGGAATAGTAGTTGTAACAGTAGTAGGCTGTTGTGCTATTATAGGCTGTTCATTAGCAACAATAACAGGAGCGGCTGTTGTTTGCTTGAATATCAATCTTTCGCCGTCCATTCCTCTTACTTCAAGCTCAGTTGCTTTTGAGCCATCGAATGCGTTCAAAAGCTCCTTGATTTCGTCAATATCAAAAATTGGCATTTGATTCATTCCTTTCAGCGGCTTTTTACCGCTCCTTTTTGTTTAAAGGCAAAGCCATTTAATAAGCTATTTAAAAGGCTTTTATAGATTTATTAAAAATTTTCTTATTCGCTTACTTTCTTCAAAGCGATACAAGCGTTGTGACCGCCGAAACCAAATGTAGTTGATGCAGCAGCAGTAAGTGGTGCTTCAACAGCCTTGTTAGGAACATAGTTGAGGTCACATTCTGGGTCTGGCTCTTCAAGTCCGATAGTAGGAGGAACGATTCCGTTCTTAACAGCAAGAGCAGCAACAATAGCTTCAACTGCACCTGTTGCACCTAGCATATGTCCTGTCATAGACTTTGTTGAGCTGATATATGCGTCATAAGCCTTTTCTCCGAGAGCTCTCTTGAAAGCGGCTGTTTCTGTCTTATCATTTGCGGGTGTGCTTGTGCCGTGAGCATTGATATAGAGAGTATCGTCATCTGTGATACCAGCCTCTTTTAATGCGATTTCTACGCAACGAGCTGCACCAGCTGCCTCTGGGTCTGGAGCTGTAACATGGTGTGCGTCGCAGGTGTTGCCATATCCTGCAACCTCTGCATAAATCTTAGCACCACGAGCAACAGCGTGTTCGTATTCTTCAAGAACGAGTATACCAGCACCCTCACCCATAACAAAGCCATCACGGCGTTTGTCAAATGGGATAGATGAGCTATTAGGGTCATTTCTTGTAGAAAGAGCCATACAGCTTGAGAAACCTGCTATTGCAAGAGGTGTAATAGCGGCCTCAGCACCACCAGTGATGATAGCGTCTGCATAGCCGTTCTTAATTGCGTGGAAAGCCTCACCGACAGCGTGTGTTGATGTAGCACAAGCTGTGACAACAGGGAGGCAAGGACCTTTTGCACTAAAACGGATAGCAATAAGACCAGCAGCCATATTACCTATCATCATAGGAATAAAGAATGGAGAAATCTTTTTCTCGGCAATCATATTTTCACATTGAGTGAAAAATGTGTGCATACCGCCTGTACCAGAACCAACATAAACACCAAGCTTTTCGTCTTCAATAGTACCGATAATGCCACTATCCTCGACTGCCTGACAAGCTGCTGCAATAGCATACTGACAGAAAAGGTCAGTCTTTCTGAGTTCCTTTTTCTCGATATATTTTGTTGGGTCGAAGTCCTTAACTTCAGCAGCAACCTTAACCTTGAGCTTTTCTGTATCAAAGCTCTTTATATAGTCGATACCATTTTTACCATTTACAAGTGAATCCCACATTGTTTCTATATCGTTTCCGACAGGTGTTACAGCACCGATACCGGTTATAACAACTCTTCTCATTTAAAACAATTCCTTTCTCATAACTCAGACAAATTCCGAGTGTTCCAATAATTATACTCCTAAATATATCAAGCGAAAGGCAAATTACATCGCCATACCGCCATCAACCTTAATAACTTCACCTGTGATATATGAAGCTTCGTCACTTGCAAGGAATGCAACAGTGTTAGCTATATCATCAGGAGTACCCATTTTCTTTGCAGGGATAGATGCCATTATAGCTTCCTTGTTTTTGTCGCTGAGAGCGGCAGTCATATCAGTTCCGATAAAACCAGGAGCAATAGCATTAACAGTTACACCACGAGCAGCAAGCTCTTTAGCAACTGATTTTGTCATACCAATAATACCAGCCTTAGCAGCAGCATAATTAGCCTGACCAGCGTTGCCATTAAGACCAACAACAGATGAAAGGTTGATAATTCTGCCACGACGCTTTTTCATCATATGCTGATATACATTCTTAATCATATTGAATGTACCCTTGAGGTTTACATCAATAACTCTGTCGAAGTCATCTTCTTTCATTGAGAGAACCAAGCAGTCTTTAACGATACCAGCATTATTTACAAGAATATCAACCCCGCCGAATTCCTCGATTACAGAAGCGATAAGTTCTTTTGCAGAATCAAAGCTTGAAATATCACAGCAGTATGCCTTAGCTTTTACACCAAGAGACTCAATTTCTGCAACAGTTTCGTTAGCTTTTTCAGCATTTCCTGCATATACAACAGCTACATTTGCACCGAGAGCAGCAAGCTTTAAAGCAACAGCCTTGCCGATACCTCTTGAAGCACCAGTAACGATTGCGTTTTTATTAGTTAATTCAAACATTTATACTCATTCCTTTCAAGGTTAAACCCTTTAAAGCTGAAGGCTCGTTTTATTTCTTAGCTTTAACCAAGAACAACAGCCTTAGCCTCATCTAAGGTAGCCTTGTTTTCAACATTAACAGCAGTAACTTCCTTGCTTGTTTTTTTAACAAGGCCAACAAGAGTTTTGCCTACACCAACTTCAATAAAGGTATCTGCACCCTCTGCGATAAGGTTTTCAACAGTAGTCTGCCATTTTACAGGGTTCATAACTTGCTTTGCAAGAAGTTCCTTAGCGTCTGATAATGTATAAGGCTTTGCAGTGAGATTAGCATAAACAGGGATAGTTGGTTCACTAAGAGTAATACCATTAAGGTATTCAGCAAGTCCCTTAGATGCACTTTCCATAAATGGAGAATGGAAAGCACCGCTTACAGCGAGTTTAACAGCCTTGCCCTTTTCAGCCTTTACATCTTCGCAGAGAGCGTCAATTTCGTCCTCAGAGACAGCAACAACTGTTTGTCCAGGGCAGTTATAGTTTACAGGCCAAGCCTTATTATATTTTTTGCAGATTTCTTCTACTTTATCTGTTGTGAGCTTAAGGATAGCTGCCATAGCACCCTTATTTTCGGTTGCAGCCTTATCCATAAGCTCTGCTCGTCTGCATACAAGTTTAAAAGCTTCTTCGTATGATAAGATTCCTGCGAAAGCTACAGCAGCAATTTCGCCAAGAGAGAAGCCAGCTATGTAATCGGGGTTAATGCCCGCCTCTTTAACTGCGGCTGCAGCTGCAAGGTCAACTGCAAACATACAAGGTTGAGTATTGATAGTTATACTAAGTTCTTCTTTAGTACCCTCGAAGCATTGTTTAATAGTTCCGGGACGAATTGTTTCAGCCATATCGAAAACAGCCTTTGCGGCAGGTGAGTTTTCATATAGTTCTTTACCCATTGATGGATGTTGAGCACCTTGTCCTGAAAAAACAAAAACAGTTTTTGCCATAAGACTTTTAACCTCCGTTAAATTTATCGTATTTTAAGCATTATTTTAGATATGATTCCGAAAAAAGCAGATTTCATACCGAAAACAAATTATTTACACCAACGAATAATACAGCTTCCTGTTGTAAGACCTCCGCCGAAAGCACAAAGAGCGATTATATCACCCTTCTTGAGAAGTCCAGCCTGACTTGCTTCGTGGAGAGCAATAGGAACACTTCCTGAAGAAGTATTGCCATAGTGATTGATATTGCAGAAAAATCTTTCTCTTGGAATATCAAGCTTTGCTGCGGCTGTATTAATAATTCTGATATTAGCCTGATGAGGAATAACCCAATTAACATCACTCTGTTGAAGACCAGCTTCTTCAACGACTGTTCTTATACCCTCAGGCATAGCAGTTACAGCGAACTTATAAACATCATTACCCATCATTTGAAGAAGTGCAGGTTCAGGCTTATGTTCATAGAACGGAGAAGAGTTTTCACCATGAGGAATACGAAGAACCTCGTCATTTCCTGCGGCAGTAAGATGAATTGCAAGGAGGTCATCACCCTCGCCAAGAACAGCGGCAGCACCGCCATCACCGAAAAGAACACAGGTTGAACGGTCTTTCCAGTTTGTTATGTTAGAGAGGTTATCCATAGAAACGACAAGAACATACTTTACCTTTTTTCTTACAAAATAGCCATCTGCAACATCAAGAGCATAGATAAAGCCTGAGCAAGCGGCATTAAGGTCGAAAGCAGGGCATTTTGCACCAATTTCCTTTTGAATCATACAGCCCTGAGAAGGTGTAAGATTTTCGCCACGCATAGTAGAGCAAATAATGAGGTCAAGCTGTTCAGCAGTGATACCTGCATCATCAAGTGCCTCTTTAGCTGCTTTTACGCAAAGCTCAGTAATAGTTTCGTCCTTACAGATTCTTCTTTCCTCGATACCTGTTCTAGTACGAATCCATTCATCGTTTGTCTCAACGATAGTTGCAAGCTCATCATTTGTAAGGATATAATCAGGCACAGCCTTGCCTGTTCCGAGAATGCTGAAACTCATAAAAACTTTTCCTCCGTTTTTGAAATAAATATCTGATGTACGCAATAATTCGACCGAATAAGTCGAATTTTCAAGGAAAATTAAACATAGTAGTATTGTATAAAAATAATTTTCTTTGGCATATTATGCACATTTTATTTTAATATATAATACAGCCTTTGTCAAGTTATTATGCGACATAGGTGTTGGGTTGCTGCTCCTAAAACGGTGCGTGACCGCACAGGACAAGCCGCGAAACCGCTTGGCAAGTCTTGCTTGTAATGTATTAGAGAAGATTGTTGCTGCGAATGATAAAACTACCAATTAGCTAATTGACTTATCTAAGACAGATAAAAGTTTTGCTCAAGGCGGCGTGCCGCCGCTGTCAAGCCGCGGAATCGCTCGACAAGTCTCGCTCGTGATAAGCGTGAGAAATTTTTCACGCGGAGGACTAAACTACCGATTAGCTAATTAACTTATCTAAGACAGATAAAAGTTTTGCTCAAGCTTTTTCAAAAGCTTGCAGGGTCGAGGGACAGAGTCCCTCGTGGGTTTTAAGGGCAAAGCCCTTAACATATCGTTCTTCTCAAGAGGTGGACGAAGTCCACCGCTCAAATTTCTTTTGTTAGTAACGATAGTTCCGCTGGGTTTTCACTTAAAAACCTTGCTCAATCCTTTTCAAAATTGTTATTAACTGCAAAAATCCTCCAAAAGACGATTAAGCTCTTTCTTAGATTCGGCTTTGATACCATCTTTTAGAGCCTCTTGGTCGCTTTTTGGAAGTTTAGCAGTAGATGCGTTTGTTATTTCTATCGGCTTGTCCGAATTTGATGAGTAAACAGCAATTTTCCCATTATATTCCTTTAAAATGTAAAATTCTTCAGATTTAGATAAAGCTTCAGAGCTTTCTTCAATATAGCTTGTCTGTGTGGTTGGAGGAGTGTTTTCAGCATTTACACTTGGCAAAGAGGGAATCAGTATACCATTTATAACAAGGCAGAATATCACAAAGCAACCTGTAACAGCAATCATTTTTTTCATTATAATTACTCTCCTTTTATGAAATATTTGGATTTTTCAAGCTTAATTTTGCCAGAAATATGGCGATTTATTCGTCAAATGCTATAAAATTTCTTTAAAATTTAGGTAAATCGCAAATATATTTTGAATTTTTTAATTTTTCATTCCATTTTTTTGATTTTATGGTATAATACTAAGGATAACATTCAATTCTTATATGTAAGATAAGCAAGCTATGATTATTTTTGATTTTTTAGAACGAATTATTTTTCGGGAAAGGCGGGTTGTCGTGAATGAAAAATACTGATATAAGTAATTATTCTGACGAAGGTGGCGTGATGATTTTAACAGAGAACCACCCAGCTTTATCCAGAGTTTGGGGTATTGTTAAGAGAATACTTCTTACTGTCTTGCTGGTTGGAGCTATTACTGGTGTAGTAGTTATAATTTCTATTGTGGCTTATATAATTGATGTAGCAAACGAGCCATTCAGTCTGGACCTCAGAAATGCAAAGAAAAATATAACCAGTAGTATTTATGTCACGAATGATGACGGAACAGTAACGCTCGACCAAAACCTTTATAACACAGAAAACCGTGTTTGGGTTGATTATAATAATATTCCAAAGGCGATGACAGATGCAGTTGTTTCTATTGAGGACAAGCGTTTCTATGACCATAAGGGTGTTGACTGGATTCGTACAAGTGGTGCTGTATTAAGCCTTATTACAGGAAGTGCTGATTACGGTGGCTCTACAATAACACAACAGCTTGTTAAGAATGTTACAGAGAATGATGATGTCAGCCTTAATCGTAAGATTACAGAAATATTTCACGCACTGGACCTCGAAAAGCAATACACTAAAGAGGAAATTCTTGAAGCTTACCTTAATATAGTAAACTTCGGAAGTGGTTGCAGTGGTGTTCAGGCTGCTGCAAATCTTTATTTTGATAAAGATATAAATGAGTGCTCTATTGCAGAGTGTGCGGCTATTGCAGGCATTACACAGAATCCTGCGGTTTATAATCCTCTTGCTTATCCTGAGAATAATAAAAAGCGTCGTGAAGTTGTTATCGGCGAGATGTATTCACAGGGCAGAATTACTCAGTCTGAGTATGAAGCGGCTATGAAAGAATCGGCAACAATGACCTTTGTTGGATATAGCTATAATGATGACGAGGACGAAGATACCACTCAAAGCTGGTATAATGATATGCTCTTTAGAGAAGTTTCTGAGGCCTTGCAAAAAAATCTTAATATAAGTGAAAGCGAAGCTGAAAGAAAGCTTTATACAGAAGGACTTAAAATATATTCAGCAATGGACCCAACAGCACAGAGCATAGCACAGAAAAAGGTTCTTCAGTGGAAAACTCCTAAGGATAAAAAGCTTGAATGTGGTTATATTATGATGGGACTTGACGGCAGAGTGCTTGCAACCATAGGCAGCCGTAAAGAAAAGGATGGATTATTCCTCTTTGATAGAGCAAATGGTGCATACCTACAGCCAGGCTCAACAATTAAGCCTATTGCGGTTTATGCTCCGGCTATTGAAGATAAGATAGTTAATTTCTCATCATTGATTTCAGATACAGCTATTCAGGATTGGGCTTATGATGCAAATGGAAATACCGTAGCAGGCCCTAATAACTGGTACGAAGGCTATCGTGGCAATATTACAGTTATGACAGCCCTTGAAATTTCATCAAACGCAGCAACGGTTAATCTTCTAAATCAAATAGGTATGAGTGAAAGCTATAACTATGCTACAAATAAGTTTAAGCTTGCACATCTTGACCCCGACCAAGACTCAAAAAATATAGTTGCTATGTCTATGGGTGGTGTTCACGGAGGAACAACTGTCCGTGAAATGACAGCTTCATATATTCCATTCTGTAATGGTGGAACATACTATGAGCCATATACCTACTATTATGTGACTGACCAAGATAACAATATTATTCTTGACCAAAGAGATAAGAGAGTTTCCTCTCGTGCTATAAGTGAAGAAACAGCGGCAATCATGAATAGATTGCTCCATCAGGTTGTTAGTGATAAAGAGGGAATAGGTTATCGTGCAGCAGTTACTGGCTGGGATATTATAGGCAAGACAGGTACTACTGATAATACCTATGACAACTGGTTTGTAGGTGCTTCTCCTTATGCTGTTGCAGGCATTTGGCAAGGACACGATATTCCTGCCTCAATAAATCAGGAAGAAGAGGGTAAGAATCATATTCTTTGGTCTGAGATTATGACAGAATATCTCAAAACTAAGGAACATAAAGATTTCAACATACCAGATACAGTTATTCCTCAGAAGTTCTGTCGAGAAACTGGTTTGCTTGCAAATTCACTTTGCCCAGATACAGTAACGGGCTATTATACATCGGATAATATGCCTGGAACTTGTATTTCTACCCACGGAAAAGTTATTACACCTCCGGAATCAAGCAATACAGAATATAGCCTGTCTGATGAATCATCTACTTCTGATACAAGCGATGAAAGCTCAACAGAAAGTATCGAAAGTACAGAGAGTGGAGAAAGCTCAACAGAGAGTACAGAAAGTATTGAGAGTGTGGAAAGCTCAACAGAGAGCGTAGAATCAGTTATAGAAACATCTGAACCAGAGCAGACAAGCTCAACAGAAACAAGATAAAATTACTTAATATAAAATGTAAGGGAGATATAAAAATGGTACAAGTAGCGGTTATGGGACATGGTGTAGTCGGTTCAGGCGTTGTAGAAGTTTTAACAAGCCACGCCGAAAGCATTGCAAAAAGAGCAAAGGAAGAAATCAATATCAAGTATATTCTTGATATAAGAGAATTTCCTGATAGTCCTCTTGCGGATAGATTTACAAAGAATTTTGAGGATATTTTAAACGATGAAGAAGTTAAAGTTGTTGCCGAAGTTATGGGTGGAGTAAATCCTGCTTATGATTTCGTTAAGCGTTGCTTACAGGCAGGAAAAAGCGTTGTAACTTCGAATAAAGAGCTTGTTGCTAAAAAAGGTGCAGAGCTTCTTGCAATCGCACAGGAAAAGAATGCAAACTTCCTCTTTGAGGCAAGCGTAGGTGGTGGCATTCCAATTATCCGTCCAATGAGCCAGTGCCTTGCAGCAAATGATGTTATAGAGATTGCTGGTATACTCAATGGTACAACAAACTTTATTCTTACAAAGATGATTCGTGAGCAAATGCCTTTTGCAGATGCACTCAAAATGGCTCAAGAGCTTGGCTATGCCGAGAGAAATCCTAAGGCTGATATTGAGGGCGATGATGCTTGCAGAAAGATTTGTATTCTTGCCTCTCTTGCATATGGCAAGCATATTTATCCGGATTATGTTAATACAAAGGGCATAACAGAAATCACCCTCGACGATGTTCTTTATGCAGACGCATGGGGCGGAGTAGTAAAGCTTATAGGTCAGGTTAAGAAGCTTGCGGACGGTAAGGTCGATATTACAGTTGAGCCTATGTTCATTGAGCGTAGCAGTCAGCTTGCTGGTATTGATGATGTATTCAACGGTATTCTTGTTCGTGGCGATGCAACAGGCGATGTTGTATTCTATGGTAAGGGTGCTGGTAAGCTTCCTACCGCAAGTGCTGTTGTTGCTGATATTATCGACTGTGTTAAGCATCTTTCTGCAAGAAAGTATCTTGGTTGGGCAGATGGTTCAGAGAGCGATGTAGAACCTTATGCAAATACAATTATGAGCGTTTATGTAAGAGCAGAGTCTAACAATACGAAGTTAGCTTTTGAAAAAGCTACTGAGCTTTTTATAGGTGTTAAGCCTCTTACAAGAAATGGTGCTAAGGAAAATGAATTTGCTTTCACAACAGGCGATATGAAAGAATCTGATATAGAGAAAGCTATTAAGGCTCTTGAAGATAATGGCATAAAGGTTCTTTCAAAAATCAGAATTTCAGACCTTTAATTTTTAAAGATAATCTGATATAATAATCTTGTTTATTGCGTTGCTTGGCTTAACTCATATGAGCTGAACCAAAATAAGCGTATATATAAAATAAAAAGAGGGAGAAATTGCAGATGAGTTTAATAGTTCAGAAATTCGGCGGAAGCTCTGTGGCAAATGCTGAAAGAGTAATGAATGTCGCTAAAATAGTTACAGATACATATAAAAAGGGCAACAGCGTTGTTGTTGTCGTATCTGCACAGGGCGATACAACTGATGACCTTATCGAAAAAGCAAACGAAATCAACCCTAATGCTTCCAAGCGAGAGAGAGATATGCTTCTTGCAGCAGGCGAGCAGATGTCAATAGCACTTCTTGCTATGGCTATCGAAAAGCTTGGCTATCCAGTTGTTTCACTTCTTGGCTGGCAGGCAGGCTTTGAAACAAGCTCCGCTTATACAAGTGCAAGAATTAAGCGAGTAAACACAGACCGTATTATGAAAGAGCTTGATAAGAACAATATAGTTGTTGTTGCAGGTTTCCAAGGACTTAATCGTTATAATGATGTTACAACACTTGGTCGTGGTGGTTCTGATACAAGTGCAGTTGCTATTGCAGCAGCAGCACACGCAGACCTTTGCCAGATATTCACAGATGTTGAGGGCGTTTATACAGCTGACCCAAGAAAGGTCAAAAACGCAAAGAAGCTCAATACAATTTCTTATGATGAAATGCTTGAGCTTGCAACTCTCGGCGCACAGGTTTTGAATAACAGAAGCGTAGAAATGGCTAAAAAATATAACATAGAGCTTGAGGTGCTTTCAAGTATGACAAATGCACCAGGCACAATCGTTAAGGAGGCAGTTAAAATGGAAAAAATGTTGGTCAGCGGTGTAGCTAAGGATACAAATGTTGCTCGTATTTCAGTTGTGGGTGTTCCGGATGTTCCGGGTCTTGCGTTTAAGCTTTTCTCCAAGCTTGCTTCTAAGGGCATAAATGTTGATATTATTCTTCAGTCAATCGGTCGTGACGGCACAAAGGATATTGCTTTCACAGTAGCTAAGGAAAACGGCAAAGAAGCAGTTGCTATCATGGAAGACTTCATCTCTGTTGTCGGCGGTAAGTCTGTAACTCTCTCAGAAGATGTTGCAAAGATTTCTATTGTTGGTGCAGGTATGGAAAGCCATGCAGGCGTTGCTACAAAGATGTTTGAGGCACTCTTTGATGCACAAATCAACATTCAGATGATTTCTACAAGTGAAATCAAGGTTTCAGTTCTTATCAATGCAGATGATGCAGATAAGGCGGTTTCAGCTATCCACTCAAAGTTCTTTGACTAATATTTTATATTAAGCTAAGATATGAAAATAAGTAGGTTCACAACAGATTCGTTGTGAACCTATTTTTTATAGAAATTAAAAGTTTCGCTCAAGCCTTTTCAAAGGCTTGTAGGTCAAGGGCAACGCCCTTGTCGCCGTCCGCAGACGGCGAAACACTTTATACTTCACACTTGTAATTGAATAAGCGAAGAAAAATAAAATCGATAAGAACCAATCTCCAAAGGGTTGGTTCTTATTTTTTATGTAAAAAATTTGTTGGCAAACAGACAGGCAAATGATTGATTTAGTTTAAAAAATTCAAAAAGAAAAGGTGTTATCAATGGAATATTGTTTTTATCTTCCGAAGGAAATTATGGCAGATGAATATCGTGAGTATTCAGCAGAAACTAAATTGCTCTTTGCAATGTTGTTGTCTAACTCTAAAACATCATCAGCAATTATAGGTGTTGCAAGGTTAATTGATGAGTTAGGTTCAAAAGAAATTAACTTTTTGCATAAGGAATTGCAAAAAACAATCGCAGAAAGTGAAGGTGCTTGATTATGCAATTTGATTTCTTCAAAGGAAATGAAACCGAACAGTATATGTTCTATAGGGTTCCTCAAGTACTTTTCACCGATGAACAATTCAATAAGATTTCTTGCGAAGCAAAATTACTTTATGGTTTTTTAATTGACAGAACCAGTCTATCAGTAAAAAACAACTGGCTTGATAAAAGTGGAAATGTGTTTGTATATTTTACACTTGAAGAAGCAAAGGAAAAATTAAACATAGGCACAGGAAAATCTGTAAAGATATTTGATGAATTAGAGCGAATAGGTTTGATCATCCGTAAAAAGCAAGGTCAAGGCAATCCCACAAAAATTTATGTAATGAATTTTACAAAGCAAATATCTAAGACTTCCACACAAGTTGTTAAAGGCAAAGTTCAGACTTCCAAAAAACGAAAGTCTGAAAGTGATGTGAAAGTCAAGACTTCCGAAAATCGAAAGTCTACAGTTTCAAAAAACGGAAGTGTAGACTTCCAAAAATCGAAACCTAATCATACTAATAGAGTCATACTTACAGAATCAAATCAATCTTATCTATCAGATGACACTCATAATAAAGCAAAAGAGAAGTCTGAAAGTGATGGACAGACAGATTTAATTGAGGATATTAAGGAAGATATTAAATATCAGATTGATTATGACATATGCCTTGAACGATTAGATGAATTAGGAATTACCACAGACACCCTTGACTTAGTTGTTGACATATTGCTTGAACCCTATACTTGCAAATCAGAAATGATTGTAAATAGTCAGCCACTTTCCCCTCAGATTGTACAAGCACAATTCAGGAAAATCTCATTCGATCACTTACAGTATATTTTTGATTCGCTGAAAGCAACTACACAAAATCATAGAATCAAAAACTTAAGGGGATATTTACGAACTTGCTTGTATAACGCTCCACACACAATCGACCAATTCTATACAAACGAAGCTAATTATGACTTAAATAATTAGCTAGCTGGAACTTTTGCCCCACTGGGGCAAAAGTTAAAAAAGACAGGAGATGTACAAAATGACAATTATCACACAGGAAGAAGATTTTGTTAATTACAACGCTATTAAACGCATATCATCTTTTACGGTTGACATTTCTGAATCTGAAGATGAAGAAAAAAATGTTTACATACTGCTTGCATTTGAAAATAACAGTTCAGTTACAACTGATGATATTGAAGAAAATGCTAATGCTATTGACGGTGTAATACATTTGGGTGTTTACGGAAACAGAGAAGAACTTGATAGCGTGATATCAAGCTTGACCGAAGCACTTAAACGCAATGAGCCAGTTTTTGTCATGCCACAACCTACAAAGTGATTTGTGGAGGTGCTGTTATGAATCAGGACACTTCTAAAACGATAAGTGTTGTTGTACAAACAACAAGAATGACCGCAGATGTTTTGAAAGACGCTTTAAGAGCATTGCTTTCAAAGCAAACAAAACACGGAAATATCAGATACGGCACAATAGCTAAGCGTGGCAAACTGGAATCTATTGAGGTGACAGAAAATAATATCAAGGATTTTTTGCATACCGCAAGAAAATATGATATTGACTATGCACTAAAACGAGATTTATCAACTACTCCACCAACATATCATGTGTTTTTTACAGCAGCAAGTACAGAAATTTTCAAAAAGGCTTTTGCTGAATATGCGTCAGGAATAAACGAAAAAGTTAGTGAAAAATCGGTTGTTGATAGAGAAAAAATCAAGGAAAATTCAAGAATTATAAGTCAAAAATACGCAGAAGCTGCGAAAGAACGCAATCTTTCAAATGACAGCATATCGGGGCGATAGCTATGCAGAATTTCTCAGCAGATAAAGTCAAAAAGATTATAATAAGCAATCTTCCCTTGCTTTTGTTCTTTTGGATTGGAGATAAGCTGTGCTTCGCATTTCGTACTGCAAATGGTACAGATTTATACACTAAGTTCTCACCGTTCATTGAAAATTTTACTGATAGCATAACGAATCCTTTTCCAAGTTTAAATTTAATCGACTTGGTGTTTGGGATAGGCATTGCGATTTTGTTTAAGGTGTTTATCACCTATAAGCGTAAACACGCTAAAAAATATCGTGATGGCAAAGAATACGGCAATGCTGTTTGGGGTACTGAAAAAGACATTGAGCCATATATGGACAAAAAGAATTTTGATAACAATGTTTTGCTGACAAAAACAGAACGCTTAACCATGGGTAAACCATCTGCTCAAAAATATGCAAGAAACAAAAATGTACTTGTTATTGGTGGTGCTGGCAGTGGTAAAACAAGAGGTTATGTTAAACCAAACCTTATGCAAATGCACAGTTCTTATATTGTTACGGACCCAAAAGGCACTGTACTGGTTGAAACAGGAGCAATGCTCAAAAAAGGCAGACCTGTAAAACAGTCTGATGGTTCAATAACTTATGAGCCATATAAAATCAGGGTTTTTAATACAATTGATTTTTCTAAATCTATGCACTATAACCCATTTGCTTACATAAAGCCAGAAACCCGTGAACAGGATATTTTGAAATTTGTAGATGTTTTAATCAAAAATACAAATTCAAAACAAAAAACAGGCGGAGATGATTTTTGGGAAAAAGCAGAAAGGTTGTTATATTCAGCATACATAGCACTGATTATAACGATGTGTCCCGAAGATGAGTGGAATTTTCAAACATTGATTGAATTTATTAACGCTTCTGAGTGTCATGAAGATGATGAGAGTTTTATGAACGCAATAGACTACTCATTTTATTATCTTGAAAAATGGATAGACAATATCTGGGATGAAGATGAAGAGTTTAGCGAAGAAACTGAAAATTATAGAGAACTGCAAAATGATATACCGACAGCAGAACAGATAAGTCTTGGAAAATTTGCAGTAAGGCAGTATAAAGCTTATAAACTTGCTGCAGGCAAAACCGCTAAATCAATTCTCATTTCCTGCTCAACTCGCCTTGCTCCATTTTCGATTGACAAAGTGCTCGAAATAACTCAGTACGATGAAATGCACCTTGATAAAATCGGTGATGAGCTGACTGCACTTTTTGTTATTATTTCAGATACTGACGAAACATTCAATTTTCTTGTTGCAATGATGTACTCTCAAATGTTCAATCTGCTTTGCACAAAAGCAGACAACAATCCAGATGGTTCAGGTAAGCTGAAATACCATGTACGATGTTTGCTCGATGAATTTGCAAATATTGGTGAAATTCCGAACTTTGACAAGTTAATAGCAACGATTCGAAGTCGTGAAATATCTGTATCAATTATTTTACAGACTAAGTCACAGCTTAAAGCAAGATACAAGGATAATGCCGAAACAATAGAAGGTAACTGTGATACAACTATCTTCTTGGGCGGAAAGGAAAGAACAACTCTCAAGGAAATATCTGAAGCACTTGGCAAAGAAACTATTGATATGTTTAATACATCTCGAACAAGAGGTAATCAAGAAAGCTATGGTATGAACTATCAGAAGCTTGGCAAAGATTTAATGAGTCCTGATGATCTTCAAGTAATGGATAATACTCAATGTATTTTGCAAATTCGTGGCTTGCGACCATTTTTCTCGAAGAAATTTGAAATTGAAAAGCATAGTAGATACTCTATGCTTTTTGACTTCGATAAAAAGAATTATTTTGATGTTGCAAAATTTGTCGCAGAACAACAAAAACACAGAACAAAACTAACTAACAATACAGTAATTGATGAACACATAATTAAAAAATAAAATTCAGAAATCAAAGGAGTTATTTAATATGAAATACATAAAGAAAAATACAAATAATCAATCAAGTAATAAACTTACAAAAAGATGTAAAATTGCAAAGAAAATAAGCGTTGCTGTTATTGCAGCATTAACAATCATGGCAATGGCTGCCATGACAGTTTTTGCTGCAGGAGCAAGTGGTAAAGTAGATACAACAGACTTTATAAATAAAACAGTTACAGTTTTGCAGTCTGTTATATCCCTTATTGGTGCTGGTCTTGGTGTTTGGGGTGTTGTAAATCTCATAGAAGGCTATGGAAACGATAATCCTGGTGCAAAATCACAAGGTATGAAACAGCTTATGGCAGGTCTTGGACTTGTTCTCCTCGGCATTGTAGTTGTCCCTATTCTTGGAACAATGATGAAATCTGCGATGTAATTATAGATTTTCTTAAAATAACAGACACACTTATTCCGCAAAGTGTGTCTGCCCAAAGAGGGTGATGAAATGAGTTGGAATATAGTTCAGGACGCAATAGATGCAATACAAAACTGGTTCAAGGGTGTGTTAGCAGACGGCATAGTTGGTTCTTTGCAAAGTACAAGCAATACTCTTAACAGTACATTCAATACAAGTAATCAAGGTGTAATGACAAGTTTATTATCAGATACTCCTGATAAATTTACAGGTTCTACGGACCCTAATGCAACACCAATATGGAGTGGTATTGAAACAATTACTAACAATGCTATCGTACCTATTGCATTATTTATTTTGATTATTGTTTTAGTTTATGAACTGATTCAAATGGTTGTTTCTGGAAACAACTTTCGGGATTTTGACACAAGCATTTTTTTCAAGTGGTCTGTCAAAGCCGTATGTGGGATTTTGCTTGTGTCTAATGTATTCTATATTGTCACAAATGTTTTTGGATTTGGTTCAACTGCTGTAACTTCAGGATTAACAAGTCTTTTCCCTGACGGACAAAGTTTTCTGAATTCAGCGACAATATCGGGTTCACTTCGCAGTAATTTGGTGAATTTGGGAATAGGTGATTTAGTAGTTTTACTCATTCTTTCATTCCTGATAGCAATAGTTACTTTTATTGTGCTTGGTGCAATAATCATTGTTCTTGCAAGTCGTATGATTGAAGTATTTATGTATCTTTCAATATCTCCTATTCCGATGGCAACTATGATGAATAGAGATTGGGGCGAGATAGGTAAGAATTGGCTTAGGAATATACTTGCTTTAGCATTTCAAGGATTTTTTATAGTAGTTGCATTAACAATCTTCAAGGTGTTACTTGGAAATGTTATAACGCAAATGTCTAATATTGGTTCGAATGCAGCTGCTATTAATGGCAGTATGGCAATGATGTTAGGTTATATAGTCGCACTAATATTTACCGTATTCCGTTCAAGTAATATTTCAAAATCAGTATTTTCAGCTCATTAAACTTTTGCCCCACTGGGGCAAAAGTTGGAAAGGAGTGAAATATGGCTCAAAACTATGTAAAAATACCAAAAGATTTATCACTTATTAAGCAAAAATTCATTTTAGGCTTAACAAAAAGACAAGCTATAAGTTTTGGCATAGGTGCCGTAATGGGTTTTACCGCTTTTTATATTTGTAATACTACAATCAATTTTCAGGCAGCTTGTTTTGCACTTGGAATATGTGCATTTCCTGCGATATTCTGTGGGATTTTTAATAAAAACGGTATGCACTTTGAGCAAATTATTAAATTGATGATTGCTTTTTTTCGCAAGCCAAGAACAAGAACATATCAATCGGAAAATACTTTTTTGATTTTATCTCGGCAGTTTGAATACGATAAGCTAAAACAAATGCTTGCCAACAGTGATAAGAAACGAAGGTGAAAACATTGGCTAAAGAAACTAAAAAACAAATCAATCTTACAAAAGAACAACGAAAACAAATACAAAACAGAATGCACAAATTGAAAATGAAAAATAGGAATAACAGTTCTGCTACACAAACTATCATTCCATACATTGAAATGTGCAGTAATGGAGTTTGTTGGGTTGATAAAAATACTTTTTCAATGACTGTAGAGTTTTTTGACACAAATTATGAGCTTGCTGATTTAGATGATAAAGAAGGTATCTTTTCCAAATGGTGTAGCTTGCTGAATTATTTTGATGATTCTATTGATTTTCAGTTTACATATGATAATCAAAGACAAAATCTTGATGACGAGATGGATAAGATTAAAATTCCTGCACAAGATGATGATTTTAATGCTGTCCGTAATGAATATTCCGAAATGCTTTGTAAGCAACGCCGTAACAGTAATCATGGTTTTGTATTAAGAAAACTATTGACATTTACGATACATGAAGCGTCTTTAAAAGCTGCATATCGTAAACTTAACTCTATTGCAGACGAAATAACAAGACTATTTGCAGAGTTTGATGTAAAAGCAATTAAACTTGATGGTAAACAAAGACTTGAAGTTTTGTATCATGCTTTAAATCCGTTCTCTGATGATAGGTTCATATTTGACTGGGGATTAAAGCTTAAAGGTGGATATTCAACAAAAGATTTTATTGCTCCTGTTTCAATGAAATTCAAGGAGAGTAAATTTGAAATCAATGGAGGTTATGGAAACATAACATCCATTGATATTTTGGCTGGTGAGCTATCAGACAGAATACTTAATGAATATCTAAATTGTGGTGAGCAAGTGTCTGTAAATATACATATTAAATCATTTGACCAGCTCAAAGCATTGAAATTTGTAAGAGGTAAAAAAACTGATGTAGAAAAAATGAAAATTGATGAACAGAAAAAAGCTTCTATGTCTGGCTATGACCCTGATATTTTGCCTGAGCAAATCAAACTTTACTTAGATGAACTTTCAGAACTTCTTGCAGATTTAAATAGCAGAAATGAGCGATTGTTCAATATTACACTTACTATTCGTAGTTATTCTACAAGCAAAAAGAAAGCAGATTTACAGCTTGCTAAGTTAAAGAGAATAACTCAAAAAAATGCCTGTAAATTAAACACCCTTGATTGGTTGCAAGAACAAGCTTTTTCTTCGTTTTTGCCACTTGGATACAATGAAGTACCTAATGTAAGAACATTGCCTACATCTGCTTTAGGTGTATTTATACCGTTTACAGCCGATGAGCTTTATCAATCAAAAGGTTGTTATTATGGCATAAATTCATTAACAAAAATGATGATAATGGCAGATAGAGCAAATCTTAAAAATCCAAACGGACTTGTTTTTGGTACACCTGGCTCAGGTAAGTCATTCTTCATTAAGAGAGAAATTATTGACCGATACTTAAAGACCATATCAGATATTATCGTAGTAGACCCAGAGGGAGAATATTATGACCTTATAAACTATCTTGATGGTCAGGTTATAAAAATATCGTCAAATAGCGAACAGTATATAAATCCTCTTGATGTCAACTTTAACGATATTACAAAAGATAATCAGGAAGATATAATTGCAGATAAATCTGATTTTATTATATCACTTTGCGAGCTCGTGGTTGGCGGTCGCTTTGGACTTGAAGCCGAAGAAAAAACTGCGATTGATAACGCAACACGAAAAATATACAATAACTTTTTTGAGCATAATCCAATACGCAGAACAATGCCAATACTTGCAGATTTACTTGCTGCATTGCGTCAAGAAGGTGAAATTGCTTTAAGAGTAGCAAATGCACTTGAAATGTATGTAAGTGGCTCTCAGAATCTCTTTAATCATCGAACAAATATTGATACAAAAAATAGATTGATTTGCTATGACATCAAGGAACTTGGAACGCAGCTCAAAAAAATGGCTATGCTTATTTTGCAAAACCAAGTATGGAATAAGGTTTCACTTAATAGAGATGAAGATAAAAAAACACTTTACTACATAGATGAATTTCACTTACTTTTGCGTGATGAGCAGACAGCTAAGTATTCCGTTGAAATGTGGAAGCGTTTCCGTAAATGGGGCGGTGTACCAACAGGTATTACTCAAAATGTCAAAGACTTGCTCTCATCTTCAGAAATCGAAAATATTCTTGATAATTCTGACTTTATTTGTATGCTTAACCAGTCTGCTGGTGATAGAGATATTTTGCAAGAAAAGCTACATATATCTGATGAGCAAATAAAGTATGTTACCAATAGTGGACAAGGTAAAGGACTTATTCGATATGGTAAAACAATATTGCCATTTGAAGATAAATTCCCAACAGATACAGTTATGTACTCGCTCATTACAACTAAGCCAGAGGAAAGAAACCTCTTAGAACAAAAGTTAGCAGAGCTGAAACGAACATAAGGCGGTGAATATTGATGAGTGAAGAATATAAAAACAGAGGTGTTCTGCATAAGCTTCACAAGGTTGGTACTCCATCAAAAAATATTCTGATTAAAGCTGTTACAAAATCAGTTTTAATTACAGAAACTACAGCTTTAATCACTAAAGACGCTATAACAAACCGCTTTTCTGGCAAAGAGTTTCATATTCATTTTGAACGAAGTCAGCATAAATCTGGAAAATTCAAAACTGATGTTAAAATAGTTCGTGCTAATGCTCCACTCTATAAGCAAAAAGGAATTTTTCATAAATTAGCTGATTCAGGGCGTTTTTTTGAGGGAGATGTTCCTTTCAGAAAAAGACAAATTAAGTATTCTCCAAAAAGTAAGTTTGGAAAAGTAGCATATTCCGCTACAAAGCCTTTAATTTCTACAAGCAAATTTACAATTAAGGCTGCTAAAAAAGTTGTAAAAGCAACAGCGTTAACTGCCGGAAGTGCTGTAATTACATCAAGCTCTTTCGCTTTAAATAAATTAAGACAAAGGCTAAGTTATAGTAGTAATACTCTTGATGGTGGTAAAGCTGTTCTTTCATCAATAACAGCAGTCAGAAATCTAAACAATGCTCGAAAATATATAATTAGATACAGGGCTGAAAGAAAAGAATACAGTCAACTAAAACAGTCCTTTAAAGCTCAAAAGTTCAAGGTTAAAAAAGCAAAACAAAGCTTTAAACTTGAAAAACAGTCTTATAAATCATTCAAACAAGGACAGAAAAAAAGACTGAAAACTATTTCAAAGGTATATAAATCTACAAACAAATCTAAAGCCAGATTTAAAGCTATAAAAAAGGTTTATAAGCCACAGAAAAAGGGTAAGCTTCAAAAACTTAATCAAAAGCAAAGAATACAAAAAAATACACGGCTTAAAAAATTACAGCGTAAAAAGAATTTATCACTTGAAAAAAAGATTTATAAAAATCAGGAAAAATTCAAAAAGCTGTTAAAAAAGCAAAAAAAGAAAGCTAAAGTTGTTCCAATAGCTGCACTTCCGCTTGTTCCTGTCGCTGCAGGAACAAAGCAGCTAACGGCTTCAATGCGACAGAAATTGCTGATGAGTGACCCTAACAATGACGCACTTCAAGCTGTAGATAAGTCCGTCGCTGTAGTCAAAAAGACTGTAAAAACTGCTAAATCAGCTAAAAGAAAGCTGCAAAATAAAACCGAGCCAGCTCGAAAAAGTAAATTGCATAAACAAGCAAATCGCTTACAGCAGAAAAAACAAAATCCTCCTAAAAAGAAAAAGTATAAAAAGAAGAAACCACAGCAAACATTTAAACAAAAAGCTCAGGAAGCTGCAAAAAAAGCAGCTAAAAAGACTGTAAAAATTGCCGCGGACTTTACTAAGTTTGCGTTTAAAATGTTTGGCATACTCCTACTCCCTATACTTGCGATAATATTTATACTTTCAGTTTTAATGCTAATGTTTACTGGTACTGCAGGCAATAGTTCATATATTCTTGGCACATATAACGCTCAAGATAGGTACTTGTCAGACTCAATTGAGAACTACACGAAAATAGCTTATAACTTCAATCAGAAAATTTTAAAATGTAAATCCGATTGGAAAAATGGACTTTCGGATTTTGGTGTAGACACTTCTTCATACAAAACAACACCTAAACACTTCTATTTTGGCAAAAGTACAGAGTTTTCTCAAAGTACATCTTATGACTTTGACCCAGACTTACTTGCTGCGTTTATGTGTGCGTACACATATAACTTTACTGGTGATGGAGAAGAAGAATCTGTTCCAAACTGGGAATGGAATAATGACTATACAGAGGTTCTTGAGAAACTTTTTAAAACCGAATACACATTTAAACATAAATATGAAGATGTATCAAAATGGAAACAGCTTGATAAGTATACTTTCTATGGTGGAGGTGGTCCGAACAGTAGCTATTGGACTGTTTACAGCGAGGACTTTACAAGAAGTCAGATGAAGATAAGAAATGTTCCGTCAGAAATTGAACAATTTTGCAAGGATGGTTATCTTCACTACGATTATAATTCTCTTGAGGTTCTGGACGCTAATGACGGAAATAAAAAAACAGGCTATTATATTCAAGACCAACGCTATATTATAAAAGACTCATCAGGAAACACCAATAATCCATTTTATGCTGTAACTACCGCAAACACTTATGTTTGGGAACATGGTACTAATAAAGATGGCAGCAAAAAATATGAAAAGCGTTCAGAGTGGTACTGGACTGATAATAAGCAACAAATATACTGCGTTGTAAATCCATCTGATACTGCAAAATGGAACAGTAATTTGAAAGATATTTGCTTGATTAGCTTTTATAAAAAAAATTACTGGTATGAGGATTGTTCGCTATATTACACTGTTCAGAAAAATTGCACATTCGACCAGGCTTGCAGAAAGCTTCTTGCAGAAAAAGAAAAAGACAGTGCTGATAAGGATAAATATAAGGACGCTCGACTTAGCTTTTACTCTGTACTTTCAGAACCGCAAAACAAAAAAGGCACTAAGACATATGGTAATCATCAAATGTTTAATGCTCCAGTCGGTGGCAAATCGCTTGAAAAGCTCTCTGGCAAAATATATAACGGCTATGGCTACGATATTCAAACCTGGAACAGTGAGCATTGCAGTCTTACTGACTGCCACAAGGGTGTTGATTTTGAAGCAAAAAAAGGTGCTAAGGTCTATGCAATGTGCGATGGATATGTTAATTGGATAAATGAAGGTGAACAATCACTCTCTATTAATACATCTCAAGATATAGAACTTTGGTATGATGATAAAGATAAAAACAATAAAAAATTTCCTTTTGAATTTATATATGAAAATATAAAGACCACTCTTAAGCAAGGTGATACAGTAAAGCAAGGTCAATTAATTGGTGAAGTAACTGATTACAAGCATTGCTGGCAAAATAAAAGTAATTCAAAAGCTTCAAAAAGTTATCTTCATATAACAGTTAAGATTGGGTATCCTAAGGAATTTCCATTAATCGGAACAGATTGGTCAGAAGTAGACCTTCGTTATCTTATATATCGTCACGAGAATGAGGGCAAATAAAAAAACCGCCCTCTCAGGCGGTCAAATTTCTCAGAAGACTACTCCTCTTTTTTCTTCTTATTAAGCATTATGATAATAACAATTATTCCTGCAATAATCAAAACACCGATTACAATCAATATTATTTGTGTAGTGCTTGGATTGCTTGAATCATCTGCAAAAACAACCTCTTGTGTATCTGGACCGACAGATTCAGTTGTTGTAGGAGTATCGTCACCAGAAGCGGTTAAAGCACTTTCCATTTTGGGACTACCTGTAGTAGCAGAATATGAAGCCGTATCAGGTTTGTTATCAGTCATCGAACTTGTTTGACTACTATTTGTTGAAGAATTAGAAGAAGTACTTGCAGTTTCACTTGATGAGGTTTCATTTTTAAGATGATATTTAGTGACAGAATTAACAACCTTGCCATTTTCATTTTTGCAAATGTACTTATTGGTTGCTTCATCATATGCCCAAAAGAGTATATCTGAAACATTATCATCTGAATACTGCATATATTTTCCTGTTAATGCAACATAACAACCCCATGATGGATTATCAGAAACGCTATATTCTTTTTTATCATTATCAAATGACCATTGCAAATTTGCATTTGTATGTGACTTTAGATACTGCACAACTTCTTCACTATATGGCACTATATTGCCATATTTATTATGCAAGTATCTACTAAAATCTGCACTTGCGTCTGTAACTTGATAATCAATTTCATTGTATTTATCTCCTAATTGTGACACGAAATTTTTGAGTTCTTCCCTTGCTATTGACAAAGTAAGTAAGTCGTCATTTTTTTCACATTCAGCGAGTTCGTTTGACTGACCGTAAGTAAACGATTTCCAAATAAAATCATACCTTTCCTCATCATTTAAATACCTTATTTGCTCATAACGATTGAATTTAGTTTCAGTCGCAAATGCAGTTACAGAAGATATTGACATAACAGTCACAAAAAATAGAAGAATACTAACGATTTTTTTCATTGTGGTTTTCATTTTGCAACACTCCTAAAAAATATTTTTATGATACAAGCATATCATCTTTTTGTATTACAGTCAACAAATTTATTCATCGAAAGGAAAATTCTTTATGACAGAAAATCAAAGTCAAAGAAAAATTAACGCTATTCAAGCAAAAATCAAATCAATAGATGAGAAAATGAAATCTTTGCTTGCACAAAAAAAAGAACTCGAAAAGCAGGCACAAGAGATTAATGACCAGGAAATCCTTAATATTGTGAAACATCAGGAAGCTACTATTGAAACTCTTAACGATGATTTGACTCTTGCAAAGATTCTCAGAAAAAATAATCTTACTCAACAGGATATAATGGAACTTCTTGCTCCTGACGAAAGAAAAAATTCTAATCAAAATATAAGAGGAGGAATTTTAAATGAATAAAATCAAAAAAATACTTGTATCATTTATGGCTCTTGCGATTGTTTCTGCTGTACCACTTTCCGCTTCAGCAACCGAAACAAGTACTGCAACAAGTACCGCAACAAGCTCACAATCTGAAACAATTTCACAGACAGAAACTACATCTCAAGCTGAGCCTGATAAGCCAGAAACTCAAACTTCATCAGAAGAAAGTTCATCGCCTGAAAGTTCAGATTTAAACTATCTATTCTCGAATAATACATCAGGAAATGCCGATTTGATAGCTTCTCAAGAGGTTATTGCTGATGATGGTAAATTTCAATTTTTAGCTGTTACAACAAGAGATAAAGATGTTTTTTACATTATCATTGACAAAATGAAAGCCGAGGATAATGTTTATTTTCTGAATGAAGTAGATACATATGACTTGCAAAAACTTATGAGTAAAAACAGTGACAACTCAGAAAATAGTGATGTTGAATATAATACATCTTCAGACAAGTCAGAGAGTTCAGAAGAATCTGGAGAGGAAAGCCAAAGCAGTGAAACATCAGACAGTGGTATGACTAATATTCTTTTGATTGGTGGAGTTATCGTATTGGGTATAATCGGCTTTATTATCTTCAAGATTAAAAAAGGTGGATTTGGAAATAAAAAAGAAACAGTAGTACCTTTTGATGATTTTGAGGAAGATGAGGAAATTAACGAAGATGAGGAGAGTAAGAAAGAATGAAACTTGTAATAGCTGAAAAGCCATCAGTCGCTCAAACAATCGCAGCCGTTCTTGGTATATCGAATACTAAAAGCGGATATATTGAAGGCAACGAATATCTTGTATCTTGGTGCTTTGGTCATTTGATTGGACTTGCCCCACCTAACTTTTATGATGCTAAATACGCAGACAAGCAGTGGAAATTTGAAGATTTGCCTATAATGCCGTCACAATGGAAGTTTGTAGTAAATCAAGCAACTAAATCTCAGTATGAATTGCTTAAATCTCTTATGTTCAGAAATGATGTTACAGAAATCATCTGTGCAACTGACGCAGGTCGTGAGGGTGAATGTATTTTCCGCTATATTTATAATCTTGCTAATTGTCATAAGCCTGTAAAAAGATTGTGGACATCATCTCTTGAAGCTACTGCAATTAAACAAGGTTTTGCAGAATTAAAAGATGATAGTTGCTATGATAACTTATTTGCTGCTGGTTTAGCAAGAGCAAAAGCCGACTGGCTTGTTGGTATGAATGGTTCAAGATTATTTTCAATTCGATATAAAACAAATATTTCTATCGGTAGAGTACAGACTCCTACTCTTGCAATGATTGTTGACAGAAATTATAAAGTTACAAACTTCATAAAAGAAAAATACTTTCAGATTGGCTTGAATTGTGGCAACGGACTTGTTGTAGGCTCTGAACGCATTGATGATGAATCAATGGCTAATAACTTGCTTGCTTTATGTAATGGCAAACCAGCGGTTGTAACTGATGTAAAAAAGGAGATAAAGACTACCAATCCTCCAAAACTTTATGACCTTACAACTCTTCAGCGTGAGGCTAACAGACAATTTGGCTATACAGCACAGCAAACACTTGATTATACACAAGCACTTTATGAAGCAAAGCTTGTTACATATCCTCGTACAGATAGCCAATATATAACAGATGATATGGAACAAACTGCAATAAATATGGTACAGATTGTACAACAGTGCTTCCCTACCTTTATAAGCTCTGATATTGATTTTGTTCCAAATATTCAACGCTGCATAAATAATGCTAAAGTTTCAGACCATCACGCTATTATTCCTACTGCGGAGATTCAAAATATAAATCTTGCAGAATTGCCAACAGGTCAACGAAATATTCTTGCACTTGTATCAGCAAAACTCTTGCTTGCCACAGGTGAAACTCACAAATATGAAACTGTTAAAATTGTTGTCAATTGTGAAAATCACGATTTCCACGCAAACGGAAAAACGATTGTCGAAGTAGGTTTCAAGGCTTTGGAAAAGCACATAATGCCACAGTTAAAAGGTAAAAATACTGATAGAGATAATGAGAAAAATAACGATAAGGCTTTACCAGAGGTTAATGTCGGAGAATCATATCCAATGGTTGGTTCATTTAAGGTAGAGCGTTATACAGCTCCACCAAAGCAATATACAGAGGATACGCTTCTCTCTGCTATGGAAATTGCAGGAAATAGTGACTATGATGAAGATTCTGAAACAGAAAAGAAAGGTTTAGGAACTCCTGCAACAAGAGCAGGAATTATCGAAAATCTTATTAAAAAAGAATATATAAAGCGTGATGGAAAGAAACTTCTTCCAACAGAAAAAGGAAAAAGCCTTATTGCGGTTGTTCCTGAAGAAGTTAAATCTCCTAAAATGACTGCTGATTGGGAAACAACATTACAAAACATCGAAAAGGAATCTGCTTCTGATATTGATTTCATTGACAGCATAAATAACTTTGTTTTACAGCTTATTCAGAAATACGGCACTGTTGATACTGCAAGTGGTTTTGATTTTAGCCGAGAAGCTGTTGGAAAATGCCCTAAGTGCGGTAAAAAAGTTATGGAATTTCCAAAAAGCTATTCGTGTGAAAGTGGTAAAGATGGGTGTGGATTTGTAATTTGGAAAAATGTATGTGGCAAATCAATAACACCAACTCAAGCAACAAAATTGCTTTCAAAAGGAAAAAGCGACTTGATAAAAGGTTTTAAAAACAAGGCTGGCAAAGAATTTGACGCATATCTTTTACTAAAAAACGATTATTCTATTGGTTTAGATTTTCCTAAAACTAAAAAAGCTTATTCAAAGAGGAGGTAATGATTCTTGAAAGTCAAGGTGTCAAAAGTCAGAAAAATAAGTTCTTCATTTCCGAAAGTAGCAGTGCTTTATCATAATGATTGTGATGAAGATGAGCATTTTCCATATAAAAATCTAAGACATACAATAGGCTGTTGCATAGAAAGAAGATACGGAGAATACACAGAGGAAAACATAAAGCGTTTTGAGCAAGAATTGAATTTATCAGAGGGGTGTTTGGATAATCTATCAGGAAATTTCCTAATATCACTTAAAGATTTAATTACAATATGTAGTCATTCTTTCGATTTCCCAAATTTATATATACCAAGCGAAGTTTTGCTTTGTTGGATAAGAATGTATGTGAAAGAGTATGTTTTATTATGCTGATAGACAGAACTATAGAACAATCTAAATCTGATGATTATCTTAGTCTGATACCCGAAATTGCCAGATTGCTAAATATGTCCGTATCCACTGTTAAGCGTTATCCAAATGATATACAACATATTTTGTGTGAGATTTACGCAAATAATTACAAAGCAGACGAAATAACGCTAAAGCAAGCACTAGGTCAGATTGTACAGCTTAATTCAGAAACAGAGCAAGAAATTAAAAATTCTACTTATGCTTCTGAAAAAGCCAAAAAGGTTGATAAGGGCATTTCATATAATAAGCATAACGAAAATAATCAGATACAACAAGAACATCAGAAAGTTAAAAAACGAGCATTACTTACCCGTGAACAAGTTGTCAGAAATGCAAAAATAATTCGTGATAACTATTATAATCAGCAACAAGGTCAGTTTGTAGAACAAAACGAACAAATAGAACGCAAAAAACAAGGATAATTAACTTTTGCCCCAGTGGGGCAAAAGTTGAAACCATAAGTAGGAGGAAAAATATGCCAAACAATGATGAAGCAAAGACTGTGAACATTAAAATAAGTGAGGTACTAATTAAAAAAGAAACCGAGGACAAGATTAAAACAAGAGTACCAAGAACATATGATGACAAGGAACGCTATTTAATTTTAAATCAAAATGATGTTGAAGAAATCAATGAAGGAGCAACATTGCTTGCTACTCTTGAAAAAGATAAGATTTATAATCTTGTTGATAAAATAGGTGATGTCGTTGAGCAATTAAATGGTGAGCAGCTTGCTAATAAGTATTATGCCCCTGTTCAACAGAAGAAAAAAACTGTTGATGAAGAAACAGTTTTTAATGAGGAAAATGAAATAAAAAACGATAAAGAAAATACTTCTCAGCAATCTCAAGAGAAGAAAGATTCAGAGCAGACAGTAAAACTTAGTCATAGTGTCCTTGATTCTAAACACACAAAATTTGAAGTAAAAAAAGCTAAGCTTGAGGACAAAAATTCAAAGTTACAAGAGAAAATCAAAAAAGCTGAAACTAAGATTGAAAAGTGGCAAGCTAAAAAAGATGATTCTATAGAAGCCCTTAAACAATGCAGAAAATTGCTTGATATACCAGTGCTTCCTGCTCCTGTTGTACAGTTTTTGAAGCTTTATGAACAATCAAAAGCAAATAAGATTTCTTCGTTAGAAGATAAGCTTACAGACAAAAAACAAAGTATCACTTCTAAGCAAAATAAAATTGAGAAGAACAATCTTAGAATTTCTAAAATTTCTAAGAAACTTACAAAGCTTGAAAACATAGATAAGTTTTTAAACAATATGCATACATCTCAAGGTCGCAGAGAAAACTTTGTGAACGGTTTGCAGGAATTTAGAAAATCTTCCCTTACTCGTTCAAAGAAAAAGCTTGATAAGCTTAAAATAAAAATAGCTGTAACACAAAAGCAATTTGATAAAACTCATTTTGCAGAAGAAAAAGTTAAGCTTAGAAATACACTACATAGTCTTAACGAACAAAAAACATCTCTTAAAGACAAGATAACTGAACTTGAGGGTATGGATAAAAAACTTGAAGCTGTTAATCTTCTTCCTGATAGCAGAGCTGATGAGATTATCAATGAAAGCTGTGAAAAAATATCATCTGCAATAAGCAATATGCCAGATATTACAACTAATCAAGCTGTTGATAATGTTCTTGATACCAGCGAACAGGTTATTGACAATAAATTTACTGAGATAAAAGAAGAACCAAGCCAGAATGCTGAGGATAGACTTAAAGAGGAAATAGCTTATAAAGTAATGTCATCAGAAGTACCTCAAGATTTGCCAAGTTTTCAGAATTTATATAACTTATTTGATGAACCAGCAGAAACACCGCAGAAATCAGAACCACAGTCAGACAAGAAAGTTGAGCAACAAAGAAAATCATCACCTTTATCAAGAGATACAATAAAGAGAAGTGCAGCAACAATAAAAGCTAAGGAGCAAGGTCACGAAGCACCTAAACAGCTTAAGTCACAGGGACAGGAGTTATAATATTAACTTTTGCCCCACTGGGGCAAAAGTTGGAGGTGGAATAAATGGTAAACATATACGGTAATACAATCTGGAACAATTCAACTTCAAACTCAGCAAAAACTATTTTAAATGTCGAAAAAGATAAGTTGCAATCAATATTGTCTATATTAGAATCCTCCGCAGTAAATTACTGCTATTATATTCAAAATGATATTGGCAGTATAGCTGTCAATAGCTTTGATATTCAAAATTTGATGTATTTGCCAGAAATGCAAGGTGTAAGTAAATCAGTACCTCGAAAAGCTTCGGAACCTAAAAACATTATTGGAAATACGAACTATCGCAATATAAGAGATAAGGAATTTCAAAAGCTTGATACTGATTTAGCCCTTAAAGTTGCTGAAATGCTCAATTCTTCTCATATTACATTTTCTGGTCGAATTTACGGTAACAATACTACGCTTACAATAAACAAAAACGATAGAGAAAAATTAAGTGAGATTATACAAGCGATACAAGAACAAAGAAGCTTATTTAAAAAAGATGTAGGTAAATTAACTCCGATATATGATTCAATAGCAAAATTCCAATATAGTGATGAACAGAAAGCTATCTTACTTCCAGCAATAAATCTGTGTTATCTAAAAGGTGAAAGCCTTGTTGAGATACTTTCATCTGATATTTATGAGATAAGTCAATATTCACCAGAACAACTTAAAAAATATACTGAATTATTTGTTGAAGCATATAAAGATTTATCTGAATATGAATTTATATTTAATGGTCAAAATATAAGCGATTATAAAGAACAAGTTGCAAAGGATATGCTTTTTGACAGTGTTACCTATTTGCGAGGCTATGACAACGAACAAAAACAAGCAATAAGAGAACTTATAGATAATGATGTCAGCGAAACAATATTGAATATACTTGATTACAATTTTGCTCCTGATGAATTGCGTAAAATACCTGATATTTTGCATAGTAAAAATTCTCTTGAAAACCTTTATTGTCTTATTTCTGATGTAAAGCATATAGAATTAAATGCCTTACATAATCAGTTTAGACTGAATACATACACAGCCGATACAGCAGAAATTTTCTGGTTTATGTATGATGCAGAAAATGCAAGTGTATTTGATACTGGAAAAGGTAAAATCGCAGAAATAGAAATAGAACCTAATAGAGGTCTTTGGAATAGATTAGCTGAATATGGTTTATTACTTAACGAAAACAGCGAACAGCGTATTTTATTTGAAACTGACGGTAAAGACTGGAATAAAATTGTTATTCCAGATGTGTTTGGAAACTTAACAAATAGTATTGATGTTTATAAAATACTTACTTCTGATGAATTAAGCGTAATGAAAGAAATTTCTGAAAAAGTGCTTTCTGGGTTTTATTCACAGCTTGAATTTGAGCAACCATTATCAGAACAAACAAATACTTCAAAAGAAAAAACAGATATTACACAGCTTGTTAATATTTCCGAAAATGATAAAATTCATCAATCTGATACATATCCAACAATTACTTGCGAATGGAGCGAAAGTTCTGCGTTTGAGGATGGTAAAACATATACTGTTGCTGAATTTGACAGCATAATGAAACAAGCTAACAATGAATGGATTAAGCAAAGGCAGTATGAAATTGACTCATATGGAGATGACATAGATAAAATCTATGAAGCATATGAAAAAGGTGAAATAGAAAATATACATCAAGGATATGCTAAAACAAAATTTAATATAAATATGCCCGATGGAACAATTCATACATTCAGACAAGACATTGGCGATGGCGATGGTGGAGTTATTGATTTTTTAAAGCAATATACGCAATATTCCGAGGTTGTTAAAATACTGGAAGATTCTATTAAAACCGTTCAAAACGAATTTATTGACTTTGCCTGTGATATTATCAGGGATAATCAAAATGTCAGAAATGCACATAAAAATTCAGATACGCAAAATTATAAGCTTGAAGTTGAGCTTACGCTGAATAATCTTATTACAGATTTGATAGTAGGTTCAGCAGATAATGATTTTGTCATAAATGGATATACTGCAAAAGAAACTATCAGTTTTTTAAATCAGTATCAGAGTGATACTGAAATGCAAAAATATGTATTAGATACTGTTTCAGAAAATACTGATGTTGTTCTTTCAAAAATTGAAGAAACAAGACAAGCTGCCGCAAAAATAGGTATGGCTTTTTCTGATAAGTTATACGACTCTGAAAATGATTTTGACCCCTTTGTTTATGATGGTAGTATGAGTATTGAAGATTTTCGTAAAGTACAAGACAGTATTCTATCAGAGCAAAAAGCAAAAAATGAAAAAACATTTTCTGAGCAGGTTGATGAAGCGTTACAACCAAATAATCAAAATCAATATAGTGCATTAAAGGTTTGTGATACCACTCAAATATTGCTTGATGTTGGTTGCCAACAATTACCTATGCTGTATACACAAAAGCATTTAAGAGAAGCTATACACCCAAAATCCAAAGATAATATTCATTGGCACGGTTTAACAACAGAGCAAATCAAGAAATTACCTGAATTGTTAGAAAATCCAGTTATGATTTTTGATTCTCTTTCGAGAAATGATAGTCTTGTTATTTGTGTATTGGATACTGATGAAGATAATTTACCACTTATTGTAAGTATTAAGCCAAACGGTATTGGTACATATGAATTAGAAAAAGTTGATAGTAACTTTATCACCAGTGTTTATGGTCGTAGTAATTTTGAAAAACACATAGAGCAAGTTGTACATCAAGATAAAATGCTCTATTGCAATAAACAAAAAAGCCAAGAATTGTTTAGGGTGTCGGGGCTACAATTGCCCAAATGCCTAAACAATCTTGACTTTGATATTATTATACACCGAAGTCGGAATATTGTCAATGAAAATATTGTCGAAGAAAAACATACTTCTGAAGAACAACTTAGTTTTGATAATATAAATTCTGATAAAGAAAGTAGAAAACCAAATGAGCAAAAAGGAACACAAGAATTAATCGACAATAACTTTATGTGGACAGCTGGCGGAGGTATTGACGAACACGCTCCTACTTCAGTACAGCCAACATTGTTTGACCTTAACGGCAATACTTATTTTAACAAAGATTCAAAAACCGCTGAACCTACAACGGTTCCTGCGGAAAATACGGAAAACTATGTAATTGAAAGTAGAGAAAATATTAAGAGATTCCAGCCAAATTACAGAATAACTGATAACAATATTGGAGCTGGAACACAGGGACAACGATTTCAAGCTAATATTTCAGCAATTACTTTATTAAAGCAGCTTGAGAGCGAAAATCGTTCTGCAACTCCTGATGAACAGACAGTGCTTGCTAAATATGTTGGTTGGGGCGGTTTATCAGAATATTTTAAAGAAAGCAATCCGCATTATGATGAATTAAAGAATCTTTTGACAGAAAATGAATACGATTCTGCAAGAGCTTCTACTCTTGATTCATTCTATACTCCCCCGATTATTATTGACAGTATCTATGCTGTACTTAAAAATTCTGGATTTAATGGTGGAAATATTCTTGAGCCAGCAATGGGCATAGGAAATTTCTTCGGAAAAATTCCAAATTCAATAAGTGAAAATTCTAAGCTATATGGTGTAGAGATTGACAGCATTTCAGGTAGAATATCGAAGCAGCTTTATCCTAATGCGAATATTACTATTGACGGCTTTGAGAAAACTCGCTTTCAAAATAATAGCTTTGATGTTGTTTTAGGAAATGTTCCTTTCGGTAGATTTTCGATTAACGGTATGAAAATACATGACTATTTCTTTATGAAATCATTAGATAAAGTTAAGCCTGGCGGAATAATTGCTTTTGTTACATCTACGGGAACACTTGATAAGAAAGATTCTTCATTTCGTGAAAAACTTGCGAAACAAGCGGATTTTCTTGGTGCAATAAGATTACCAAGTCAATCGTTTAAAGCAAATGCTGGTACTGATGTTGATGCAGATATAATTTTCCTTAAAAAGAGATATTATCCTATTGATATTAGTAGAGATGTTCCTGATTGGGTAAAGATTGGAGAAACCGAAAATGGTATCGCTGTAAACAAATATTTTGAAAATAACCCTCAAATGATTTTAGGTGAAATGGCTGAGGGTAATAAGCTATATGGTACAGGCACAATTTGTATGCCAACGGATGGTGATTTAGTACATAAGCTGAATGAAGCTGTAAGCAACATACACGCTGAATTTACAGCAGTAAAATCAGAAATAGAACCTTTACAAAATTCAACTATAATGCCACAAAGTGATTTGCGTAACTACAGTATATTCTCACAAAACAATGATATATATTATCTTGAAAACGATAATATCACTTGTTTTAGTGACATCTGGGGCAAAAAGTATAATGAAAAAAACATTGAAAGAGCAAAATTATATATTGAAATCAGGGATACCGTTAGAGATTTACTTGCTATTCAACAAAAAAATGAACCTTATGTTGATGATAAAATTCATGATTTGCAAATTAAACTAAATGCTTTATATGATAATTTTAATGCAAAATATGGGCTTATAAATAACGCATATAATAAGCAACTATTTAGAAAAGATGTTTCTTTCCCTCTTATGTTGTCACTTGAGGAAGTAAAAGACAATAAATTACTAAGAAAATCTGATATATTTACAAAACGCACAATAAGGGTTCCTGAGGTAGTCGAAAAAGTTGATACTCCTCTTGAAGCTTTATCGTTATCAGTGGTAGAAAAAGGAAAAGTCGATTTAGATTATATGTCAAGTTTAACTGATATGTCCAAAGAAGCTATAATCGATAAGCTGAAAGGTGAAATTTATCCTGTTCCTGAATTATCGACAGATGATAATATTATATATCAAACTGCTTCTGAGTATTTATCTGGTGATATTTATGCAAAAATCTCTGTAGCCGAAATTGAAGCAAAAAACAACAACATATATTATGATAATATCTCAGCACTAAAATCAGCAGCTCCTACTCCTTTGAAAGCTGGAGATATTGATATACAATTAGGTGCTACTTGGATACCGATTGAATATTATCAACAGTTTATGTATGAACTATTTCAAACGCCTAACGAAAATCGTGCCGACCGTCCTGCTCGTTATAGTTGGCAGGCAAAAAGGAAACAGGACATCACAATAGATTATTCTTCTTATACTGGTCGTTGGAATATCAGCAACAAGTCTGTTGACCGTTCTGTAACTGTAACAAAAACATATGGTACAGAAAAAAGAAATGCTTATGCTATCTTGGAAAGCATATTGAATCTACAAAATCCAAAGGTTAATAAAATCATTTGGGAAAATGGTGAAAAAAAGACTGAATTGGATATAGAAGCAACAAAAGTTGCTGAACAAAGAGCAAGTCAAATAGCAGAAGCCTTTCGCAACTGGATATTTAAAGACCCGATTCGCCGTAATGAACTTGTTGATTTATATAACCGACAGTTTAACTGCATAAAACCTCGTGAGTATGATGGCTCGGCAATGACATTCCCAGGCATGAGTTCAAGCGTTGAACTTCATGAACATCAGAAAAATGCTATTGCACACGCATTGCATGGTGGCAATACTCTTTTTGCTCACTGTGTCGGTGCAGGAAAAACTTTTGAGATGATAGCAACAGCTATGGAAAGCAAGCGTTTAGGTTTATGTAATAAATCTTTATTTGCTGTTCCCAACCATCTCACAGAGCAATTTGGTGCTGATTTTTTGAAACTCTATCCAGCAGCTAATATACTTGTTGCAACTAAAGACGATTTTACATCAAAAAATCGCAGCAAACTTTTAGCTAAAATTGCGACTGGAAATTATGATGCTGTCATTATAGGACATTCTCAGCTTAGTATGATACCTATATCTCCAGAACGACAGGAAAAACAATATAAACAGCAAATTGCTGATATTACACAAGGAATTGAACAGTTGAAATCTGAAAACGGTGAATCTTTTCAGGTCAAGCAGATGGAAAGAACAAAAAAGTCTTTAGAACAAAAACTTGAAAAATTATCAGCTAATAAAAAGGATAATACAGTTTATTTTGAAGAGCTTGGCATCGACAAACTATTTGTTGATGAAGCACATGAATTTAAGAATCTTATGTGTGTGACGAAATTACAGAATGTATCAGGTATATCTGGAAAATCCTCTCAAAGGGCATTAGAATTGTTTATGAAGTGTCAATATCTTGATGAAATTACTGGTGGAAAGGGTGTTGTGTTTGCAACAGGAACACCTATCAGTAATTCAATAACAGAATTACATACAATGATGAGATATTTGCAGTACGATTTTCTTAAACAGCACGGTATACAGAATTTTGATAACTGGGTATCAATATTTGGAAAGCAAAAGACTGACTATGAACTTTCACCAACTGGTGATGGCTTTAAAATTCGTACCCGTATTGCTGAATATGCAAATATGCCTGAACTTATGTCTATGTTTAAACAAGTAGCTGATGTACGCACAAGTGATACAATTAAGCTGAATGTACCTGAATGTGAACTTCATATTGTGAATACTGAGCCCACCGAAATTCAAAAAGGAATGGTAGAAGAATTATCTCTTCGTGCAGATAAGGTCAATAGTGGTATCGTTGAGCCTAAAGATGATAATATGCTAAAAATCACAAGTGATGGTCGCAAGGCTGCACTTGACCCTCGCCTTATTGATTCTACACTTCCCGATGACCCTAATACTAAATTAAATCAATGCGTTAGTAATGTACTTAAAATTTATAATGAAACCTCTGAACAAAAGCTCACACAGATTATTTTCTGCGATTTAGGTGTTCCAAAGCCAAAGACTAAAGATGGAGAAAATCTTCAAGATAGTGAACAGTCAATGGCTGAAATGGATTCTCTTGAAGATTGCGGAAGATTTTGCATATATGATGATATAAAAAGCAAACTTATGGTACAAGGTGTTCCAGAGAATGAGATTGCCTTTATACATAGTGCAAAGACTGAGCAACAGAAATCTGAACTATTTGCAAAAGTTCGTTCAGGAGAGGTTCGTGTTCTTATCGGTTCAACAGCAAAGATGGGAACAGGTACGAATGTACAAGACAGGCTGATAGCTTTACACGATTTAGATGTTCCCTGGCGTCCATCAGACCTTGAACAACGCCGAGGAAGAATTGTCCGTCAAGGCAACCAAAATAAGCAAGTACATCTATATCGTTATGTTACAAAGGGAACATTTGACGCATACTCTTATCAATTACTTGAAAATAAGCAAAAATTCATATCACAGATTATTACATCAAAATCTCCAGCTCGTACATGCAGCGATGTTGACCAGGAAGCTCTCACATATGCTGAAATCAAAGCTCTATGCACTGCTGATGAACGCATAAAGGAACAACTAATGCTCAATAACAGAGTAAAAGAATTAAAAATGCTTAAATCAGAATATACAAATACACATTATGAGCTTGAAGATAAGGTTATTGCGTATCCTGTAGAAAGAGAAAGTTTGTGTAAGCGTATTTCAAATATAGCAAGTGATTTTGAACTCTGTAAGCAAATACCTTTGGGTGCAGATGGATTGCCTGTATTTGAGCTTAGAATCGGAAATATAATATATACAGACCGTAAAGAAGCGGCAAAAGCGTTAGAATCAGCTTGTAATAAAACAATAGCTCAGCGTATTGATAAAATTGAGACTGTTGGAAGCATTTATGGCTTTGATTTTGCGTTAACTTTTGAAAAAAATGGTCAACCAGCAAATGCAGTTATATTAGGTTCTGAAAGCTATAATATAAGCTTAAATTCGATAGGACATTACAGTTTAAATAAACTTGAAAAGGCAATATTTTCTATCGAAAAACAACTAAACCTACATCAAGAACAGCTGAACAAACTTGATACAGATATTGCTTCAGCTAAGAAAATTCTTGATAAACCTTTTGAGTTTGAGGACGAATTATCAGAAAAAGAAACAAGGCTATTTGATTTAACTAAAGAATTAAAAGAAGAACAAGTACAGGCAGCTAAGCAGGATACCAAAAAAGAACGCACACACTATTTTGGAAAAGATAAAATATTAGGCTGTTTTAGAAAGAACAATCCAAAGAAAAATGATATGCCAGAAAAAAGTAAGGATGAAAGGATGAGGTGAGTAGATGAAGTCTATTGCAGAAAATATGAAAGATATACTTATTGAGAATCATCAAAAATCTGTCTGGTATGGTAATATGAGCATTATTGAAGAATGTGCAAAAAGAAGTAAAAAATTAAGATTTGTAAAGTAAAGTGTGTAAGTTTATTTTTAAAAGATAAATTAATAAATCACAAGTTTTCATATTTAAGAATTCTTCATAGATAGTTGATTTTTAACACAACCATCCAGTCGTAGCTGGGTGGTTATTACATTTTTTGTATCTCTATAATACACAGATACATGAACTTTAAAAAGTGTTTTCGCTTGGAAAAGCTCTTTTTCTTAAACTTGTAAAAGCTATAATTAGTACTTTTTTACAATTAATTCACATTTTTGGTTTCGTTTTTTCTTCTCCCTGCCATAATCTTTTCTAACATACATCTATTGTTATTTTTAATTTATCACATTTTGACAAAAACTAGAATGTATAAATTAAAAGGAATTTTTTAATTACATATTTTATTTTATACTGTAAATTTTAACAGATTTATGTTATAATAAAAAACATAATATGTTCTTTATAAAAATATGAATGGAGATAAAAAATGATTGATTTCAAGAAAAAACTAAATTCTGCCAAAATTGAAAGGAAAACAGAACCTTGCGAATTATATTCTACATTAGATAGAAAAAGTGTTGCTGGCCCGTTACGCCCTGCTCAAGAGTATATTTTAAGTGAATGGTATACAAACCATCGTGATGATAGAGATTTAGTTATAAAATTGCATACAGGAGAAGGAAAAACATTAATAGGTTTGTTATTATTACAATCTATGATTAACTCTAAAAATGGGCCATGTTTATATATTTGTCCAAATCGATATTTAACTGATCAAGTATGTGCAGAAGCCGAAAAATTCGGTATACCGTATTGTAAGATAGAAGACAATAATCAAATTCCAAATGAATTTATGCTTAGTGAAAAAATTCTTATAACTAATGCACATAAGGTTTTTAATGGTAAATCAATTTTTGGAACAGATAATAATTTCATTGATATTAATACAATAATATTAGATGACTCACATGCATGTATTGATGTAATAAAAGATTCTCAGACTATCAGTATAAAAAAATGTGATTCAAATAATACCTATCAAAAAATATTGTCATTATTTTTTGATGATTTGATAGACCAAGGAGAGGGAAGTCTTTTAGATATAAAAAATGGTAATTATGATACATTTATGCCTATTCCATATTGGAGTTGGTATGATAAAAAAACAGAGATGCTTAAAATCTTATCCGAAGCCAATGATGTACCTTCAATACAGTTTGTATGGTCTTTAATGAGAGATAGGATTACAGATTACAGTTGCTATATTTCTGGAAATGAAATTGAAATAGTTCCTTACAATGCTAATGTTGATGTGTTTAGGTCATTTTCAAATGCAAAACATAGGGTCTTAATGTCAGCAACAACACAGGATGATGCATTTTTCGTTAAAGGACTTTCATTTAGCACAAGTGCTGTAAAGTGTCCATTAATGTTCAAGAAACAAAAATGGTCTGGAGAAAAAATGATAATAATTCCATCAATGATAGGTAATAATTGTGATAGAGATTTGGTGGTGACGCATTTTGCAAAATTGAAAAATGCAAAATGCGGTATTGTATCACTGGTTCCCAATACTAGAAGAGCAAAACAGTATACTAATTTGGGAGCTATTTGTACAGATAGAAATAATATATTTGATGTAATAGATTCCCTTAAAAAGAGAGAATTTACTAGACTTGTTGTTATAAATAATAGATATGATGGAATAGATTTGCCTGATGAAAGTTGTAGAATATTAATAATGGATTCTATGCCATATTTTAATAGTCTATCTGATAAATATGAAAATAAGTGTCGACCAAATAGTGAAATAATAAACAAAAAAGTAGCTCAAAAAATTGAGCAAGGTTTGGGAAGAGGTGTTAGAGGAGAAAAGGACTACTGTGCTATTTTAATAATTGGTTCTGATCTTGTAAAATTTATGAGAAGTGTTACAACAAAAAAATATTTTTCATTGCAAACACAAAAGCAAATAAGTATTGGATTTGAGATCGCCAAAATGGCAACTGAAGAAGTGGATCAAACTGAATCAGATATAAATTCTGTTATTTCATTGATAAAACAAATATTAATTAGGGATGATGGATGGAAAAAATATTATTATGATGAAATGCAATCGATTGAGGAAGAAGAGAATACTTCTAATATATATGAACAATTATTAGAAGAGTCCAATATTGAGAAAATGTACAGTGCAGAAGAATATGAAAAAGCTGCTTGTGCAATGCAAAAATTTATTAATAAATATGCAATGGATTCACTAGAAAAAGGATGGTATTTGCAACAACTTGCACGATATTATTATCCAATTAGTAAGGATCAATCTATTAAAATTCAAAAATCTGCATTTCAATCAAATTCTCAATTATTGAAACCTAAAACTGGAATTGAATATACGAAAGTATCATTTATTAATGAAAATAGAATGAATAGAATTTCTCAATATTTGAGAAATTATAATAGTTATAATGAATTAAAGTTGGCGGTTGATGAAATATTAGATAATTTATCATTTGGGATTGAAGCAGATAAATTTGAATCTGCAGTCAAAAATATTGGTGAATTGTTGGGATTTGTAAGTCAACGTCCTGATACAGAAATTCGTAAAGGACCAGATAATTTATGGTGTGGAACTAACAATGAGTATGCTTTTTTTGAATGTAAAAGTGAGGTAGAAGAAACTAGGCAAGAAATAAATAAACATGAAGCAGGACAAATGAATAATCATTGTGCATGGTTTGAGACAGAATATGGTAATAATGTATTAGTGAATAGGTATTTATTAATTCCAACAAAAAACTTGTCATATTATGGTGATTTTACGCATGAAGTTAGAATTATTAGGAGAGGAACGCTAAAAAAATTTAAGAAGGCTATAAAAGAATTTATTAATGAACTAAGTATATATAATTTAAATGGTATTTCAGATAAAAAACTTCAATATCTAATCAATTTACATCACTTGAATTTGAAAGATATAAGGGATTTATATTCAGAAGAATACTATCATAAGAAAAAATAATATTGTTATATATAAAATTATTATTTAATACCTGTAATTTTGAAATGGATTACAGATATTTATATCTTTATTAAGATATAAATGCACAAATAAATGTACAAAATAAAAAGTAAGCACAGTAATATAAAAAATACACTATCAACTGAATCTAACGAAAAAAGAAATTTCATATTACTTTTCTCAAATAAAAAATTCAGAAATCATATATAAAAAGCATTACTAAATAAAAACACAGCCTATAGATATTCATACAAACTATTTATAGACTGTGTTTTTAGCTCATATAGCAGATTTAAAGTCTGTTATATGAGCTTTTATTTTTTAAAAATTTTTTTATATTTTAGGTTGTCATTTTGCGATTTTTTCGGGTTATATATAGAAGATATTTTAAATTAGGAGGTAATTTTATGCTGACAATTATCTATGACAGGGATATAGCATTAAGCAATGTGAGTGCAATAGTAAACGCAAGTAATGGTTGGGGATATATGGGAGGTCAGCGTTGCATAGATATGCGACAGCATGGTGTAGCCGAGAGTATACAATATGTAAGTCAGGGGGCTGTTGAAAAACTCTCAAGAAAGGTTTGTAAAAAACACCCTTTGGGTCTTAATCCAGGGAGCATATTTATTACAGCAGCACCGAATATGAAAGCTGATTATATAATACACGCTGTTACAATGCGTACTCCTGGCAGCAGGGCAAAGATAAAAACAATAAAAACTCTTATCCCAAAAATAATTGAACTGTCAGAGCAAATGAAGCTTAAACAGGTTGCTATTCCCTTGCTTGGAACAGGTACAGGAGGATTGCCAGCAGAAAAAGTACACAATTTGTTTGAAGATTCACTTCCAAATAGCTTTGTCGAATTTTTTCTTTATACAAATTATAGATTTTATGAGGATTTATGAAAATTGATAAATACAAATTCGTAAGAACATATGTGTTATTTGGTATTACTGTTTCAGCTTTAACATCGTTGATGTTTGGGTTACTTGCCGTAATAATGCATAATCAAGCACTTATAACAATGTATTATATTTTTTGTTTGCTGTACCAATATTATCAGCAACACATATCGTTTGTACTCCCTTTTGGGATGACGGTAATATGGCGGTTAAAAACAGAAAAATTGTTTTACCGATAATGATTGTATGCATTATTTTTGTATTCGTTTTCTTGTGTATACATCTATGATGCTTGTGATTACTTCTTGGAAACTGGTATTTATACAAATTATAGATTTTAAAATTGAAAGGATAAAAAATATATGATAAACAATGTTGTATTAACAGGAAGATTGGTTGAAATACCTGAACTTTGCTACACACCTAATAATAAAGCTGTCAGTCACTTTACTATTGCAATTGATAGACCTTATAGAAAGGATGTCGAAAAACAGGCTGATTTCATCAGGATAGTTGCTTGGGGTGCTATTGCAGAATTTGTTTGCAAATATTTTAGTAAAGGTCAAAAGATTGCGATAATCGGTAGTATTAGAACAGGTTCTTATGTCGATAAAACTGGGGTAAAGAAATATACTTTCGATGTAATGGCTGAAAAGGTAGATTTTGTTGAAAGCAAAATAAAATCAGCTACTTCAAATGAGCAGACAAACAATTCTACAAATTTAGAAACAACTCAAGCGAAAAATACAGAACAATATGAACCTGTTCAGCAACGATTTGAAGATATGCCATATACAGATTATGATTTACCATTTTAAAAAATAAAGAAAGGAGCGTTTTACAATGACAATGTATTCTGCAAATGGTGGATTTACATAACAGCAGTATTATCAGATTACATTAAAAATTAAAATTCAGAAAGGAAAATAATGATGAAAGTAAATCATAAAACAAAGAAAATCACTGCTGCTATATCTGCAGCACTCGCAACAAGTATTCTTGCAACAACTGCTTTTGCAGCTGCACCTGACTCACTTCCAGTATTTGATACGGATACAAAGGGTTCTATCACTGTACACAAGTATCAAACTGACGATGAGAATTATGTTGGCTCAAAAGGTACAGGCTTAGCTTCTGATATTGATAAAATTGATACTACAAAGGTAAGTCCTCTTGCAAATGTAACATTTACACTGTTCCAGATTGGCGGTACAGATTCTATTGGTACATCTGCTCCTACATACAGTTCTGAATTGCTTGAACAGAACACCTCAACAAATAAGTGGTCGTATGATAATATTAAAGAAACAAAATCTGTTATTACCGATTCGGAAGGTCTTGCAGCGTTTACCGACCTTAATCTTGGACGATACCTTGTTGTTGAAACAAAAGCTCCAAACTCTGTTGTAACAAAATCTGAACCATTTTTTGTTGATGTTCCTATGACTGATACAACAAATAATAATTCTTGGCTTTATGATATTCACGCTTTTCCCAAAAATGTAGTTAAGTATGATACTCCTGATATTGATAAAGCTATTACAGATATTGGCAATAAGCACGAAACAGCGTCTAAAGGTGATACTTTGAGCTGGATTATTAGCTCTGCTACTCCCACAACTCTGAATGACTATAACAAGTATATTCTTTCTGATACCCTTGATGATAAGCTTAGCTTTGTTGCCAACTCAGTTAAGATTACTTGGGGTGCGGATTATGATACAGCAACAGAAGTTAACGCTTCTAACTATACTCTCACAGTTCCAACATCTTCAAAAGGCGGTTCAATCTCAGTATCATTCAAAGCAGATTATCTTTCCTCCCTTACTGAGTCAACAGAAACTACTACATATTATTTCTTTGTTACATATAAGACAAAGGTAATCGAAGCAGCATTTGACACAGACGGTAATGCTGAGAGTATTACAAACGGTGTTAATATAGAATACGATTATACAAATAAGCCAAACGAAGATACTGGTAAAAAAACTATAGACAATGATGACAAACCAGAAGTTCATAGTGGTGGTCTTAGATTTACAAAGACAAATGCAAACGGAGAAGCTCTTGCAGGTGCAGAATTTAAGATTGCTACAAGCAAGGATAATGCACTAAACGGTATTTTCATCAAAGACGAAAACGGCAACGATATTGTATCAACATCAAAAGAAAAAACAGGTTATGTAGAGTTCACAGGCTTAAAATATGGCTCAACTGGTAATAAGCTTACTGAAGGTTCTACAACATATTGGGTAGTTGAAACAAATGCTCCACAAGGCTACCAGCTTCTCACAGAGCCAAAATCCTTTGAGGTTAATTACAATTCTTTTTCCACAACTCATGCACTTTCGGCTAAGCTTGTAAATAATCCAGGACTCGATTTACCACTCACAGGTGCTACAAGTGCAGCAATAATTTCGCTTGCTGGAATTGCTCTTGTCGCTTTCGCAGGTATTATGCTTTTAAAAAAGCCTAAGAAAAACTAATTGAATACATGATACGGCGGTGGAGGTAGACAACTATCTCCACTTTATTTTTAAGGTAAATAATTATGAAAATAAAGCTAAAGATATTATATTCTTCGATATTGTTGATAGGCATAGGATTTTTAGCATATTCACCTATCTGCAATTTAATTCAGAAAAGCTATAATACATCACTAATTGAGAATTATGAAAATAATGTTGACAAAATGAATACAGAGCAAAAAAATGAGTTGATAAAAGCAGTAGAAAGCTATAACGAAAATCTGAAAAATAATAAAGTTCAGACTGTTGATTCAGATATGTTATCTATATCTGGCTTTATAGGCTATATAGATATTCCAAAATCTGATATTTATTTGCCGATTTACAATAGCACATCAGATTATGTGCTTGAAAATGGCATAGGACATTTAGAACAAACTTCCCTCCCTTATGGTGGTAAAAGTACGCACAGCGTCCTTACAGGTCATACAGGAATGGCAGAAAACAAGCTTTTTACTAATATTGACAAGCTCGTTATTGGAGATATTTTCTATATTCATATACTTGGTGAAATTCACGCATATAGAGTTGATAAGATTAAAACAGTTCTTCCAGAAGAAATAAAAGAATCAGATTTCAAAATATCTAATGGCAAGGATTATATTACCCTTATGACTTGTACACCTTACGGGATAAATTCTCATAGATTACTTATTCGTGGGATACGAATCCCATACAGTGATGAACCAGCAGATAATTCATCGGTAGAAAGTAACAACGAAAAAATCGTTGCTCAAAAACCGACTACTGTCAGTGAACATAAAGAAAATGCATATAAGACCTATTTTTGTATTATTGCAATTATATCAGTCGTTCTGATTTCTTTAGCTTTAGTTATTTCTATAATTAAAATCCGCAAACTTAAAAAGGAGGAAAATCATAATGCGAGTTAAACAAATTTCTAAAAAGCTAATTTCTGTTTTGCTGTCATTGTCCGTAATTGCTTCAATGCTTGTGATGAGTAGTATAAGTGTTAGTGCTGAATCGACTGAAGAATTTAGTCCAAGCTGGAACTACACAAGAAACTGTTCGATTAAAAAATCTGATGGTTCTTCTGAAAATATACAAGTCGCTGGTTTGCCTCAAACAGGTATATTTTTTCATATTAACGATTTAAATAACGATTTGGAAAAACACCCTATTCGTGTGAAATTTTCAATTTCCTCTAATAAGCCTTTGATTTTCGGATATATGACAGGTACTTTTGAGGATATAGACACTGATACCTCAGATGACTGGAGTGCCTATTCTTTTAAAAATAATAATCGCTCTATTTCGTTAATCGGTGCAGATGGAAATGGAGCTTATGAATGGAATAGTAACTACTATGAATACAGCGGCGGAGTTATATCAATACCTTTCTTTAAAGGTGATATATCCAAATCAGATATTGTCAGGGCTGTTAGTTATGGTTTGGAAGATAATTTAAATGAATATCTGAGTAATGATTATTCTGTCAAGTATGAAATCACTGTTCAGGATATGTATGGCAGAACTATATCTCATTTTGATAAGTATGATGAAGTCAATACACCTGAAGATTTATCTATAACACTTACTTCTGATGAAGAAAACGGAAAAAGCACCATATCGGGAGCATTAGCTACTGTTAATTATAGCGGTGCGACTGCTTTTGATTCAAGTACGGGCATATATGCCGAACTAAGTGAAAACAAGAAAATATATCCAATATATGCCGATGATGAAACAAAGCTGCCGAATTACGGAATAATAGCTGATTTAAGCAGCGTGGATTTCTCTGAATATCCTGATTCAAAGCTTGTTGTGAAATTCAATCCGAATGGTGATAAAAAGCTAAACTCTCAAGCGGATAACTATAATGATTCAGCGGTTAAATTAAGTGCGTCAACTGGTGTTTGGAATGATAATACCTTTAAGGCTAATAAAAAAGATAAAACTGTAGTAGAAGCTTATCCTGATAGCAATTCTTATCAGTATACAAGTGTAGTACCTATTGATGCAAATAATAATGTAATTGTTTTTAGAGTATTTCCGGGTGGAAGCTATGATACGGATGAAAAATATCTGAGTGCTTTGTTTAACTTTACATATGAAATAAGTCTTGAAGATAAATACGGCAGGACCATTAAATCATATTCCAAAGACGACGGAGAAGTTAAGAATGCATCAAGTAATTATATAGCTTGTGGTACTCTGAGTGATGTAGATAATCCAATAGATAAATGGGTTATAAACTTAAATGACGGTACAGGAAATCCTCCAAATGAAAATACAGGTGGTCTAAAATTAGAATTTGTTGGAGATATTCCAGCAGATTTTGATTATTCTCAACTAAGTATCAAGCTACAGCTTTCAGATAGAAATAGCTGCAACGGATATTCTGCCTTTGGATATTCTAAAACAAAAACAGGTAATAATTCACAGTATAAAAGCGGTGCAGTTTTAGATTACAAAGTAAAATATAACCAATATGATGGCTGTCTTGCAAGTCAAGACAGAATTGGTTACGGTGATGATAGAATATCTGAAATTGATTTTTCAATAGAAAATAGTTGGGGATATAGAAATATTCTCCCAGTTTCATATTCTAAATTATTTTCAATTATTCCTGAAGCTTCTGAATACAGTTTTAATTATAAGATTTCATCAAAAAATTTAAAATATAAATTTGAGATTGATGACAGTAATGTTATATGTGATGATAAAGATAATATCATATCATCAACACAAGCTGTATCAAGTAAAGGCACAGCATTGCATACAATTAAGCTAAAAATTGTATATCGTGAAGATGCTTCAGACAAGAGTTCTACAATATGTTCTCCTATATCAGGTTTGCCAAACTGGGGAATTTTATATGATTATTCAAACATAACACCAAGTGAAGTATATCTTTCATCTGATTCATATATGTCATTTGTTGTAGATGAATATCTTCCCACTTCTGAACCATTAAGATATTTTGCATGGTCGAATGGTGGCACCTTAAATGGTGATGTTCCTTATAACATTAAAAACACCGATGGCGGTGAGTATTATGATAAGGATAATAGATATTTCCTTGCTAAAAGAATATACTCTAATCAGACTGTTAAGGCTAATAGTAGTACAAATATAGAACTATATAGAAGTCAAAGCATTGTTTATCCTAAAATTACAGAAATTGATAAATCTGATTATGATAGTAATTCTTTAGACTTTGAGTTAAATGGTAAATACTATCATCCTGAAGTAACTGAAATAGAAAGAGATGTTTTTACAAGTGAAAGTTATCAAGGTTATGCCTTTGAAGCAAAAGGTAGATACTGGCTTATTAATGATGGCAAAGAGATATTCCCTATTATTTCAATAAGACCTGTAATTGGCAAATATGCACCATCATCATATTCTTATCGCTATTATATTAACTATAATAAATCAGATGATGAAATGTCAAAAGTAACTGTATGGCATTATGAAGCATTTAAAAGCAGTAATTTTAGTTTTTATCCTGACAATGGTATAGATTTAGCAGTACATGGAGTAAATTCAGAATCTGACATTCTTACAAACGAAGATGGTTTTAGTTTATTTAAAATAAACACAAGAAAATCTTTAAATGATTATAATACTTTAGATAGGTTGATAAAACAGTACGATGGCTCTACTTATTGGGTAGAAAAGGATACAGGAAAATATGTTGGTAAATTCAACATTTCGGATGTTAAAAATGGATTGCTTGTTACTGCTGGCAATATTATTGATAAAGTGGATGAAAATCCTTATGTAAATATTGATTTAAGACTTCCTGAAAATGCTGGCACAGCAAGATTTACTTCAATATTCGGAGAAATAAAAGATGGTGTATTCTACATAAAGGAACCACACACAGGTGATTATTCTACCAATGTAGTACAATCTTATAGTCAAGGTTATGCTCATACTAAAGGTGGCGGAATTTTAAGTTCAGATTATACATATACTATTCATTCTCATTTAGCAGAAAACGAAGCTGTACTTATTTTTCCTAATGAGAAAGGTATAGTTTTTGATTACGAAATATCAACAAGAAATATCTCTCAATATAACATTGATAGTCTTGTAGATGAACCTACTGGTAATATTGAAAGGAGTGTAGGAAATAACATAATTTACAAAGGCTCTACAGAAACTACTCGTTTACTTAATTTAATTCAAAAGACAACAATAACCTTTAAAAGCTATAAGAATACAAATTCTACTGATAATACATACAAAAGAAATACTGTAAAATATGTACCAGTAAACTTGTTTGATTATAATTTTACTGGTAAGCAAACAAGCGAATTACAATTCTTATATGATACTCAATCAACCTCGGAAGCACCTCAAAATACTTGGCACGATGGTGTTTATAGTAATATTGTAAGTAATAAACTTAATTCTAATGGACTTCCTGCTTTTAATTTTACAACACCATTTGATTTATTTTCTTTGAAAGATGAAACTGATAAAAATGGTAATACAAAGAAGTCGTATAATACAGTACTTGAGCTTTCTTACGATGAAGAAAATCAAATGTATCATTATAATAGCTTACTTCACGCAGCTTCATATGATTCAAAGCGTAATGCAATCTTAACTTATCAATCAGCTCTTGGCATTGACAGTTGGGGTATGCGAGGAGCAGGATTTTTCCCATTTAACTCTTTTAATGAAGATGGTAAATGGGGTACTGCCAGTGAATATAATGCAAATACATATCTTATAGACGAAGATAAGATAAATTATCATTTCGGATTGAGTATAAACTTAGATTTCAAAATGCCTGAAACATCTAAATCAGATATAATATTCAAATTTACTGGTGACGATGATGTATGGGTATTTGTAGATGGTAAACTCGTACTCGACCTTGGCGGTATCCATGAAGCTATTACAGGTACAATAAATCTATCAAAAGGCATATATTCAGTAGGTTCAAAGATGTATGAGCTTTCATCAGTGCTTAGTTCTGACTTTGCTTCAGGAACAGAGCATAACATTAAGATGTTCTATCTTGAGCGTGGAGGAACTCTTTCTAATTGCTCTATTCAGTTTAACATTCCTATCGAGAATGATGTACCTACTTATAAGTTATCCTATGATAGCAATGGAGCTACATCAGGAAAATCACCTATTGATAACACTCCATATTTTGAAAATGAGATTGCTAATATCATAAATGATTCTGGTACTGCAGAAAAAAGTGGTTATAAATTTATTGGCTGGGCTGTAAAATCTGATTCAAAGGACAATATAAGCACAATAAAAATGGACTCAGATAAGAAAGTCTATGCCATTTGGAAAGAACTTGAACACCTAAAATTGCCAGTCACAGGCTCAAATAGCGAGTTAATGCTCATTGTCGCAGGAATCCTGCTGACAGGAACAGGAGCAATACTGCTCATCAGAAAGAGAAAGCATAAATTAAAACAAACCATTTAAAAAAGTTTCTTGACATAATTCAGAATAATAGGTATAATAATTATTAGATAAACATTAAGTTTATCTACGGTTTTCCTTGCCGTATAAAATTTGGAATTATAAAAGCGGTGAGTCCTACCATATAAGTGGAAGTTGTACAAGAGGTGAGTCCTACCGTATAAGTGGAAGTTGTACAAGAGGTGAGTCCTACCGTATAAGTGGAAGTTGTAAAAGTAAAAGGACTGTGTTTTATGCACAGTCCTTTTTAATTTGATGAAAGGATGTTTGCGAATGGAGCAACCTCGTTTACATTTATATACTATTGATATGAAATATGTAAGGAATTTATCTAATGCGGATAAAAATATAATGTCTACATCTCCTCAATTAGGTAAAGTACATAGACCTTTTGTTGGAATATTAGTTTTGCTAAACAACAAAACTTATTGTATACCCTTAACCTCTCCTAAAGAAAAATTCGAGGGAAAGAAAAACTCTATTGATTTCATAAAAATACTTCACCCAACATCGAAGAATGAAAATGGTGCTTTCAAGGTCATAGGTGCATTAAACTTGAATAATATGATACCTGTTGATATATCTGTACTTCAAAAAATTGATTTACAAATCAGAAGTACAGATACACCTAAAACAGTAGCATATAAAGAACTTATGAAAGACCAATTAAGTTGGTGTCAAGCAAATCAAGATATAATCCTAAAAAGAGCAAACCAATTATATGATGTTATAACTAAATATCCTGAAAAAAATAGAAATCTTGTACGCCGTTGCTGTAACTTTCTAAAGTTGGAAGCAGTATTAGAAAGATATATACAATCAAAAGGCAAGCAGAATAATTCACAAGCATATGAAACTCGTCAAAAAAGCACCTCTCCGTTATCTCTCAAAGCAATAAAGAAAAACACTGAAATAATATCTAAAAAACATCAGCAAAGTAAGAATCCTGATAAAACCAAAAAACCTCACGAGATAGAATGAGTTTATAAAAAAGCAACCGACACATTTATTCTTGTTAGTTGCTTTTTTATTATGAGACTATTTTTTCGAATTTTAGAATATTCATAAACTAAAATCAAGAATACAATCTTATTTTATTAACAAAAATATTGACAATATTTTTGTTAATGTGTATAATTTAATTATAATTTTAAAATACATTGTTGACAATATGGATTTTATAGGGGTTATATGTAAAATTTGGAAAGGTAAAATATAAATGGATAAAGAATATTTAATGCTGAGAGAAGAGATTATTTTATCAATGAAAACAGTAAAAAATTATAACAACTTATTGTATACTGCTACAACTGCATTATTAGCATTTGCGTTTAATACATCACAAGAAATTTTATTTTTATTACCTTTTATTGTAATATTTCCACTATACTTTTTAATAAAAAGAGAGATGATGCAAGTATTAAGAATAGGAGCATATATAACTATATTTCTCGAAGAAAAGAGTAATATCTTTTGGGAACGAAGATTAATTATGTATGATACTATGTTTTCTAAAAATAAACATAAACATATACCATTAAATGCTTATTCGGGTTTAAGCTTTCTTTGCATAGTTTTGTCAGCATCACATACAAACTATTCTAATTTTGATGTTTATTGTATAATTTGTTTATCAATACAAATTATATTAACAATTATTAGTATAATACTCTTTGTTATAAAATCTCCTAATTATATAAAAATGAAAAAAGAATATTTAAAACAATGGGAAAGAATTAAAAATATCGAGCTATCTAAAAGTATTCAAAAAGTATGATTATTGATATATCAGAAAACCATTTTTTGATATTTTGAAGTGTTTATCAACTATATTAAAACAACCTACAAGGACAGAAAAATCGACCTACCCCCAAAAATTTTAGAGGGTTACAACAAGTCCTTGTAGGTTGTTCTATTTTTATTCATAGCTGTAAACTATTACTAAACATAAAGCATTGTAGGATATATAATTTCTTCCGCACAAGCCTTGAGGTTATGCTCAAGCATATAGTATCTGTCCATATCGCCGTTTCTAAGAGCGAGCTGAAGCTCCGCATTATCTTCAGACAGCTTGGTAGTTTGCTTATTAACAGCCTTTTCCACCATACGAATTTTTCGCTCAACAACAGAGTATAAATTCTTATTATCCAATATTTCTTGTATGCGATTTTGATTTATCAGGTAGCTAACATATAAAGCTTCAATCATTATTAGTGTTCTTTCCTGATATGAGCCTGATTTTAAATCGTAGTGACGATAAACATATGATTTATCTGTTGATATTCTTTCTTCCAACCAGCACCTTGGCATATTATTAACAAAAACATTTGATGTGTATACTTTTCCTAACATAACAATCACCTTTCCTGATTTCTAAATTTTTGAATTACATTCCATAAACCTGCTTAAAGTACATTTCAAGAGCCTTTTCAACGATTTCTGAAACCTCTTCTTTTTCGAGAGAATCAAAGTATTTCTTGTAAATTTCCTTGCTCAGTTTTACGCTCTTTCCTGGAGGATTCTTCTTTTTTTCACTGTTTTCTCCTAATACTTTTGGTATTTCCATAGTTTGAATTGAATCATTGCTATACAATGTACGCAATTCCTTTGCCTGAGATTCAGAAATAGAAAATCTCATATTTCCATCTGTATCAGCAGAACTCATTTTGAACACTTTCTCCTGATTTTCTTTGCTTAGATAAGAAAGCTCAACTCCTGCACGAATTGATACAAGTCCATCATCAACCCATTTTTTAAGTCCGTCACAGAGTTTGTCAATTCTTAGCAGTCTTGCAACAGTATTTCTGCTAAGTCCATACTCTTTTGCTACCTGTTCCCTTGAATTATGATTTTCTTGTTTTTCTTCTTTAGTATCAGAACTTGAATTTTCAAGTGCCATAAGTTCATTGATAATATCATTTCGCTTACCCTGTGAAAACATATCTTCATATCTCAATGAAAGTACCTTGGCTCGTTCCGAGATTTTTAAATCATTGAAACCACGCTGTATCAGATTACTTTCAATAACATAAACTTCTGCTTCTTCATCAGACAAATTCTCCTTAATAATGCCAGGAATTGTTTCTAAGCCTGCAAGTTTTGCACAGTTCCAGCGATTATGACCAATGAGTATTTCATATGTATTTTCTTTGGTAGGTCTTACAACAATCGGTGTAAGTACGCCATTTTGACGAATACTCTCAATCATATCATCCATACGCTCACCTTTGTACAAAGTGAATTGGTGGTTATGATATGGAACAAGCATATCAACTGGTATTTGTTTGATTTGATTTTCTTGTGACATCATCATTCCGAAATTAAACCCTGTCATTTTTACAAACTCCTTTACATTAATGTAATAATAAATGCAATGATAAATAATACCAAGCAACATAAAACATAAATCCAGATTGGGGACAATATCCAAATCCAAGCCCAGTCAATTACTAATGTAAGTTTAAGTACAATAAATACAAGTGTAAGTAGAACAACAAACCATTTGACACAACTCATTGAACTTTTTCCCATCTTTATCTCCACTTCCTATCACCATATACTGCACTTAAATAAATTTTTAATGTTCTGGTTGAATTGAAGTAAATAATCCCCATAAGTATGGTAACTATCACAAGGATAACAACTATATAAATTGGAATTACATTAAAATACAAACCATAGTGTTCATCAGATAATTTATCTTTTACACTTTTTACATCTGCAATAATATAACTGGATTCGTATGTTTTGCCATTGACTGTATAAGAAATGCTGCTTTTATATTCGATTTTAGGATTGTAATTAGATTGTATATACCATCTATCATTTAATGCTAAAGCAAAAATTGTTTCATCTACCTTAACATTGTTTACATCATTCTCAAGATTGTAAGTTCTGCCAAGTATTGTTAATTGTTTGCTGTTGCTTGTGAGAGTATATGTATTTGTCGTTGAATAATCAACGATTTTCACATTATTATATAAGTCAATCCATACATAAATAGAAAAGCCAATAGTAATAAGTGTTCCAATAAGTAATGGTATAAAAATGATTTGATAAAAAATTTTCTCAGTAGCTAATAAAGTTTCACGCAATTCTAATCAATCCCTTTGTATATTAATATTTCTTTGTTATTTTTAATTAGGTGATTTTTTAATCTGCTGAACGAACTCCAATATGGAGAGTAATATATATATGTATAGTGTTCTTTGATTTCTTGTCGTTTCTTTTTTCCCCTTATCTTATTTAGTTCATGTTGGCTAACGATACAATGTTTACTTGGACACATAAAGCGTTTTCTTATTTCGCAATCTTTTTCTATCCAATCAAGTTTGAATTTTCCTTCAACATAAACAGCAATATAAATCTTTGTCTTTTCTCTGAAAGAAAATAAAGTGAGCTTATAATTATCAATTAACAAATCTATATTGCCTATTTCAAAAAGTTTAAATTCTATTTCTTTCCACATCTCTCGATTTTCGGACATTTTGATTCCTCCTGTTGTTGTAATTTAAATCTCTTAGTTATTGGAAAGTATAGGTTACAGTTTTTTTATGAGCAAAAAACCAATCGCTATATTTCAATTCTTCATTTACAGTTACTTTGGTTGGATTGTCATTATCAATAACAATACTTGTATCGTTATCAGCACTAATCTTAAATTCATTATTGTCTTTTGTTTTATAAGTGATTATATAGCTTTCGCTTGAGTTGTTAATCAGTGTTGATTTATTAAACTCCACAATATCATATTGTTTTGTACTTGAGCTTACAACATTAAATGTATTTGAATAATTATTAATTGAAATATGTGAAAGTGTTAAAGCAAAAATACAAAGAGCTGCAGCAACTAAACCAGTAACTATGCTTTCATCCAACCAATTTCTTATGCATTTAATTTCACAAAAAATAATAACAATTAAACTTATAGCTTCTATAATATAAAGCATTAGAATTTTCTCTCCTTGCACTTGATTATTGTTTATTAACTAAGCTAAGACTTCCTATTTTATTAGTAAACAAAATCGGTTCTTCAAATTTATTAGTCAAATACTCTATGACATGATTATCAGAATAATATAGAATTATTTTTAACTCAGAATCTTCATTAACATCTCTCTGTATATCAAAAGCAATGTCAAATAAATGAAAATATGTAATGTCTTCTTCCAAAGACGATGTATTAATGTTGGGTAAATTGTTAATACCAACATTCTGAACTGGTATTTTAATTAAATTATTTTTTATTTCCCAAAATGTGTGAGTATCTTTGCAAAAAAGAAGTAACTCTTCTGCAATTTTTCTTCGCTCATTTTCTTCAATTTCCTCTTCTTTTATAATTCTGTATTTTAAAAAGGCTACAATAATAATGAAAATTATTGGTATAGCAAACACATAACTCATTTGTATCATCTCCTTGTTTTTCTGCAATATTGCAGTAGATGATTTTTCTTTTACTACATAAATATTCAAAAAATTTCTATAACCTCCTTAGCAACTGCCTTATATTCTTCTCCTGGTCGATTATTATAAAGACACAAACTCTTTTGTTTATTGGTACTTTTCTCAGCTTCTGTAGCCTTGTGAATGTATGTAGTAAACATCTTATCAGGGTAACGCTGTTTTAGTTTTTCAAGTACAATCTTACTTGCTGTTGTATTTGTTTCATACATAGTTGCAAGTACACCTATCAATTCAAGCTTATTGTTTACTGTATTTTTGATTTGTCCGAAAACATTTTCAAGCATTACAAGCCCATCGAAAGCGAATTTTTGAGTTTGCACTGGTATTATAAATCCATCACTTGCTACCAGAGCGTTCATCAAAAGCACACCAAGCGAAGGCAAGCAATCTATGATTATGTAATCGTAGTTACCAATAAGCTCTTTTGTAAGCATACGCTTTAAAACAGTTTCTCTTGAAATGACACCTGATAAGTAGCAATCAGCATTAGCCAGATTGAGGTCAGATGGTATGTAGTCTATATTATTAACTTCACTATGTCTGATGTAGCTCATAATATCTTCTGATTTTCTTTCCATTCCAATAGCAGACATCATCAGATTGTTTATAGTTGGAAGCTCATCTATATTATCTCCATTGTCATTTATAAAACCAAGATAAGATGAAAGACTTGCTTGTGGGTCAAAATCAATAAGCAATGTGTGTTTGCCTTGAAGTTCAAGGGCAACACCAAGATTCATTGCAGTTGTAGTTTTACCTACACCGCCCTTTTGATTAGCAATAGAAATAATCTTACACATAATATTTTCCTCCATAAATAAAAATTATTTTTTTAGATTAAGTAAGCAAATACTGCTGCTATTAACGCAAACACAAGCCCATAAAGCAGTGTATCCTTTATCTAAATATGGATTTATCAAAATTAAAATAAGTGCAATACACGAAATTAAAATTGATGTTAAACATAATAAATTGACTACTTTTCTTAATCTATTCTTCAATTTAGTACACCTCAAATTATAAGGAATTATCCTTGCTATGTTCCTTTTTAGGAGCATAGCTTTCTTTTTGTGCTATGATTTTTGCAGACTTAAGTATACTTTCACGAGAAATTATGCCCTTGCTTTTCTCAACGGAATTTTCTTTTAAATTCTGCTGTTCAGAAGCTTTCTCCTGAAGCTTAGCTTTTTCAGTTTTTTGGAATATGTACATCAAGTCGTGCTGTTCTCCTATATCAGTCACATCGAATTTCTTTACGCATTGGCAAAGCCAAGGTAAAGTTTTATTCAAGCCTTTTACAATGGCTGTAACTTGAATTGGTGTTAAAGGCTGTTTTGATACATAACCTGACCATTGTCTGTGTTCAAAATCATTATTTTTCAGAAATCTACCTATTTTTCTGTAAGCACTCATATAAACAAAGGGATTATTTGATTTAAAAATTTTTTTAAGGGATTCGGTATTTAAGTCAAAATTTATAGCTTTTCGACAAAAATCATCAGCTGCTTTCATACTCAAATCCCCTTAACTTTAAAATTATTAAGTTCATCAAAAATACTACTTTTTGATATGGTATTGTCGCTGTTTCGTGAGTACCAGTAAAACCCAATCGCATATTTTTTGAACCAATCCATTTCATACAGGTCAATAGCAGCACTCGTCAAACCACCCATATCTTTATTTCTGCCCTTGTCAGTAAAAATAAAATGATATGGTTCTTCAGTTTTAATTTCAGGAAGTTCAAATTGTTTAAACATCTTTCTGATGAAGTCATACATAACCTCTGGCTCGTACTTATCATCTTTCTTAATTTTCTCCTCATCAAGAACTATCTCAACTTTGTACTTATACATAAAAAGTTCCTCCTTAGATATTGGTTTCAATTTCTGCCACGATGGGGCAAAAGTTAAATTAGAATGGAACATCATCGTCATTTAGCTTTGCAAGCTCTTCTTCAATATGTTTTTTCCTTTCTGCTCTTTTTTTATCTTCATCAGTAAGAATTGGCGGAAATTCCGCTGGATAGATTTCATCAGCGATGATACCTATACCTTCGTTTTTGCGAATACCATCGTTTACACTGATTATATTTCCAAGCTTGCCAATAACTACTACCGCACTGTTTTTGCGTAAGCTGTCAAGTACTTTTCTGCTGACATCACCGTAGCAGGCTATCGAAACCTCAGTAAGACCAGTTGCACCAACTACTGAAATTGTGAAGCGAGTACTAATTTCTCCATAAGCGATTTTGTGTTTAGGCTTTGTAGTAATTACGCCTGAAAGAGTAACATTATTTACCATAATTAAAAACCTCCGTTTTAAAATTAACTTTTATTTTCTCTTTAGCTAAGATTATACTTGACAATGAACACATTGTCAAGTATAATCTTACAACTTTTTGTTTTTTAATTTCTATTGACTACCTCGAATCAATAAGATATAATCATATGCAAGACAATCAATTATTGTTTTGCATAAAGAGAAGAGGGGATTTATATCAAAACTTTTATTTGTCAAATGTGCGGAAAAACATTTGAATCAGAAGCCAATCGTGCAACATACTGCCCCGAATGTAGAATTGAACGCCAAAAGGCAAGAGCAAGGGCATATGTTGAAAAGAAAAAGAATAATATTGAAACAAGAACCATTGGAGGAACTGATGTTTGTCCTGAATGTGGTAAGCCTTATATTGTGCGAAGCGGAAGTCAAGTAGTCTGTGAGGATTGTAGAAAGAAACATACTAATAAACGCAAGCAAAAGACTAATGCAAAGTACAGTGCTAAGGCATATGATATGCTGACTGTTTATGTGAAAAAAGGGCAGAAAGACGATATTAAAGAATTTGCAAAACGGCATAATATGAGTGTAAACGAGTTTATAAATCTCGGTATTATTCTTGCAAAGGAAAAGCTCTCAAAAGAAGAATAATTATTCAATTTCATTTTCTTTGGATTTATTTGCACTAATTGTTTTCATGTATTCGTTGATAGAAGTCTGAGCATATTCAATTTCTTTAAGTTCTTCAACTATGCTTTTATACTCTTCATTCATCTGCTTACGCTGTTCAATAAGTGCAGCTCGTTCTCTTTCAAGATTTGAAATGTTTGGTATAGTTTTTCCAAACATTTCTATCATTTTTTCGACAATGCTTTCGTATTTTTCTATTGCGAAAGCATTGTCTTTTTTATATCTTCTTTTATTTTTGCTTTGTGCATATTCGTCGTAAATTGGCTTGTACTTTTTATACCCTCTAAGCAAACCTATAATCTCTCTCTTATCATCAATTTGCTGTTGCAGTTTATTAAGCTTTGCAACTAAAATCATACGCTTGTTATATGTAGCTGTGGCTGTTGAATCAAGCTCCTGTTCACTGCTTAAATTATGAGTTGTAAGAAAATTTATGAGCTTAGACGCTTCTTTCATATTTTCTAAATCTGCCCAGTGAAGTAAGCCTTTAGATGTTTGAAAAACTTCCTGAGATGTATCAATAATTGTTGTTCTGTATGTGCGTCCACTAACACCATTTTTCAAAAGATTATATTGCTCAATTCTTCTCCTGATTTGTGGTTCGTCATAATACCAACCAAGTGTTTTTCCACGAGAATAAATTTTTCTTCCGTCTTTTTTAAGATGTCCTTTAATATGAAATTTTATTTTTGTATGATTCTGAGGAGTATAAACACATTCAATGTTTTTCTCACGAATTTTTTTCAAAAAATCGTCAAAGTCTGATGACTGCATAATTGTTTCATCAATCACATATCTAAGCTTCGACTTCCACGATTTTCCGAACTTGTCCTGCTGCCATTCATAGTAACATTTTCCTTTTCCCGTTTCAGGATTTTCTATAACGCTAAGACCATTTTCTTTGCATATTTCATCACCCTCTTTTCTTAGATTCTTCCACGATTTTTTGCCACGATTTTCTTTTGTTTCAAAAGTGCGAAAGTGTTCAAAGCTGACATTGTTGAAGATAATATGACAATGAACATTGTTGGTGTCAATATGCGTTGCAATTACATATTGATACTGACCTTTTAAATATCTTTCTGCCAGTTCTTCACCGAGCTTCATTGCTTCTTCTGAAGTAACTTCATCGCCAGCAAAACTTATATGCATATGCTGTGCGAGTACATCTCCCCGACCTGTGCCTTGCCGTCTAACATTTAAAAATTCCTTGGCAGCTTTTTTAGAATCCAGGGAACAGCCATATGAATTTATATATAATCCATTTGCAGTTTTTTCTGGCTTCATTATGTAGGCTATTGCTGCAGAGAGAGTAGTACGGATTGGATGGATGTCAGTGTGTGCCATATATCATTTAGTACCTCTTTCATATAGTCAAAATCTTCATCATAAATTCTGTTTGTTGCATTAACTCTTATTGCCATTTGATTAATATTTCTCTGTATACCACTAAGAGATTTTATCAATTTTTTTATGTCCTGATTTTCATATTTTACGATAACTCCTGCTATTGCCATTTTACGAATATATGCACTTGTTGATGGGCTTTTAGCCAATTTTGCTTTTTTGATTATGAACTTTTTTTCCTCATCTGTAACCTTGAACTTTATAACACAATTCCTGTTTCCTTGATACATAAACTCACCTACAATATTCATAAAATAAAATTAATTTATCGGGGTTTTAGGGGTGTCCCCTAACAAGCAAATTGACCGACGGACGGAGGGCAATTTTCGCAATGTGTGTCCACACATTGCAGTGCTTGCTATTTAAGAAAGCGGTGCTTCGCACGAGCTTAAAAAGTCCCCTATCAATAAGCCGAAAAAACTGCAAAATGACAACCGTAATAGTAAAAAAAGTTGCGATAATCCAATAAAAATGTTGAAAAAGTAAAAAACATATATTATAATCAATTTATCAATCATTTGTTTTCTGTTTGTCGTATAAACGAGGTGTTATATGACAATGGATGACAAAAATAAATCTTTCTCATTTGCAGCGGAATGGCAACAAGAATACAGGAAAATGCAACGCAGAGAAACTTACCTGTATGAAAAGGATAAGGGACGATTGATTAGATTTGATGAAGCATATATAACGACTGGAACTCCGAATACAATCGAAGATTTTATTTCTAAAAGAAATCTGCATAGAGCTTTAGCTCAAGCTCTTAAAGAACTTAATGAAATTGAGTATGAGATAATTCAAGAATGTTTTTTTACAAATGAAAAGTTAAACTATTCAAAATTATCAAAAAAGCATTCTATTTCAAAACAGGCTTATACAAAAAAAGTGAAAAGAATACTTGCAAAGCTTAGAAATCTTATCACTTTGTACTATGAAGAGTTCTGATTTTTGTATAATATGCTACATTTTCGAAAAATAATAATTTTTATCTTTAATTTTGGTTGTCATTTTGCAGTTTTTTCGGTTTATTGATAGAGAATAAAATTTCTCTAAAGTAGTTACTTTTGCTTGAATATTCCAAAATTGTGTGATATTGTGTGATTACTGAAATCAAATCATTCTGCCTGCTGTTTTGCAAGAAAGGAGCGTAATATGCAAACAACAGGAGAATTTAAAATTACAGCTCTATATGCAAGACTATCATCTGACGATGAGCTGCAAGGTGAATCCAACAGTATTACTCATCAAAAACAAATTTTGGAAGAGTATGCTGCTACAAATAACTTAAATAACTATCAGTTTTATGTGGACGATGGTTTTTCAGGTACAAATTTTGAAAGACCAGGATTTCAGCGAATGGTTAGCGATATTAAAAATGGTGTTATAGGGACAGTTGTTGTTAAAGATTTATCTCGTTTCGGAAGAAACTATTTACAGGTAGGTTACTACACTGAAATGATGTTTCCAGAGTATGACATTCGCTTTATATCTGTTACAGATAATGTAGATTCAAATTTTGGTTATAACGAATTTGTACCACTCCATAATCTTATGAATGATTGGTATGCAAAAGATATTTCTCGAAAGCAGAAAGCTGTTATACAAAGCAAAGGTAATTCAGGAAAGAGGCTAACGACAAAAGCTATTTTCGGTTACAAAAAAGATGATGACGGTCAATGGGTTATCGACAGTGAAGCTGCTGAGGTTGTGAAAAAAATTTTTAAACTGTGTTTAGATGGATATGGCACTCAGATGATTGCCAATTATTTATTTGCAGAAAAGATAAAAAATCCATCAGCATATATGGGATATGTTTGCAGAACTAAGGGTGATAAAAATCCATATCTATGGACTGCTCAAACAATCTCCAGTATTTTATCAAGACAAGAATATTGTGGCGATACAGTTAACTTTAAGACACAAAGAAAAAGTTGTATGAGCAAACAAATTATATACAACAATCCTGAAGATTATAAAATTTTTTATAATACTCATACTGCTATTATCAGCAGAGAAGACTTCAAGAAAGTACAAGAAATCAGAAGTAAGCGAAAAAGAATATCTCCAATTCAGAAGCCTGTACTTTTTGATGAAATATATTGTGCAGATTGCGGACATCGTATGTATATTATGCGTTTAAGGGATAAGTCAAAACCCGATGCTTATTCCTGTAGCAAGTACCGCAAAAATTCTTTAGTTTGTAGTTCGCATTATATTCGAGAAGGTTATTTGATTGAATATATTCTAAATGAGTTAAATGTGCTTTTAAATTCAGCTCAAGATGAAGATTTTCGTAAAAAAATTAAAGATGAATTTTCAAAAAAGAATAGCCTTACACAAGTCGAGATTAAAAAAAATCTCGCCAATGCTCAAAAGAGAATTGACGAGATTAATGTAATCATCAAAGAATTGTACGAAGATAAAGTAAATGGAAATATCACGCTTGAAATTTTTCAGAAACTTTCATCTGAATTTATCAATGAGCAAAAGGAACTTTCTAACGCTATAATAGATTATAGCAAGGAGCGTGCTGATTTAGATAATTCTAAAGACGCACTAAAGGGGTTTCTTGATATAGTTGAAAAGTATCGTACACAAGGCTCTATCACACAGCTTACCAATGAAATTGTTGATGATTTTATTGACAAAATCGAAGTTTTTGAATCAAAAAAAGTTGATGGCAAGCGTCAACAAAAAGTCAATATTTATTTTAAAGGAATTGGTATCTTATCGGTATAAAAACTCTTCGCTTATTCAATTACAAGCAAAGCGCAGGAGGGTAGAAAAACATTCCAGTGGAATGTTTTTCGTAGGGAACCCTCGCAGGGGGTTCCCTTAAATATAATTGTGTGCTGAAAATTTGAAATTGATAAAAAAGAAAAACTTTTAGTTTTTGAAGACATTTTTCTATAAGGCATATTTGACTATTGCTTATAAGAGGAAAAATCCCTTTATAAAGGGATTTTTGAAAACGAAATACTCATAATGATTATAAAATATTAGCTATCAAATAAGCAGCAAATTATAACTTAAAATTTTTTTAAAAAGTTTAGAAAAAGTGTTGACAAAATGAATTGCATATAGTATAATAATGAAGCTGTGAGAAAACGAGGTGTAACTCAGTTTGGTAGAGTGCTTGGTTTGGGACCAAGATGCCGCAGGTTCAAGTCCTGTCACCTCGACCATAGTAAAAGTCCTTTACCAATAGGTAAGGGCTTTTTTCTTGGAAAATATACATTTCCAAATCACCTCAAAAAATCCGCATGACAGGTATAAATGTCAGGCGGATTTTTTTATTTTAGAAAGAAAAAAATTATACCAAAAACAAATCCTCAAGACCTTGTTTTTACTCTGATGATGTTATTCTATTGGAGGTTACCTTATGATAGTTTATACCATCTAAGACGAGTCTACAGTGCTTTCAATGCCTATATTTTGGATTACCATAAAAGCAATGTGGATTGAGTATGTCATAGTATTTTTTGTTCGTATAATTTTTTAAAAAACAGTTTATAAAACTCGAATAATAAAAAATATGCAATAGGATATTGATAGTCCTATTGCATATTTTTATGTTATTTTCATCATAATCTTAAAATAAAACTCACTTACAGAGTTATGAAAACAAACTATATCATTATATTTTTCTACTGTAATAGAAACAAACATAAATCCTACACCACCTCCATTTTTCTTATTTACCATTTCATCGGGATTGTTAATTAAAAGAAAAATTATTTTAATTGTTTCTTTAATTGTTTAATAGCAACTTTAACCTCTTTATAGTCAGCTATTACATCATTGATAAGAGTATGAGATGTCATTAAAACATCTTGATTATCAGAGCGCAGAGCATTGCTTAATTTTTCTGAAGATTTCGCTAATTTCGTAAATCCAAGATTCTGTGCTAATCCTTTTAGATTGTGAGCTGAATTAAATGCAGAATTATAATCTTTATTATCAAGATATTGACATAGCGTTTCAAAACTATTATCATCTAAAAAGCGTATTACAAAGCTTGTTATGCGTTTTTCGCTTAATAATCTTTCTAAAACCTCATTATAATTTCCGCCGATTTTAGCATAAAAATTTTCTAAAATCATAACTATTCTCCTTTATCATATAGATTTATAGTATTATTTTAAGATAATTAAGTTTATCAATTAGAAATTGAAGCCATATGAGTATTATGTTTTTCGTTATATTTAAGATATTGATTACGAATTTCTTTAACATGTCGTTGTCTGATAAGAACAGCATCTCCCGTAGAGAGTTGAAATTGATTTCCAGCCTCAATTATATAATCCATATTAACGAGATAGCTTTGATGACTTCTTAAAAAGCGAGAATCATTGAGTTCCGATTCAATTTCATTAAGCTTTTTATAGATATTATATTTTTCACCATTGTTTCTGTGTAGAATACATTTTGAGTTATTGCTTTCTATATAAACAATTTCATTATATGGAATAAGCAAGAAATTACTTCTTTGCCTTACGCAATAGCTGTTTGTTCCAAGCTTTAGAGTTATTTTGTCAATAACTTTTTTTAGCTTGTTATATGAAATAGGTTTTAGTATATATCCTCCAGCATTTACATCATAGCTATCGACAGCAAAGTCAGAACTTGCTGTCAGGAAAATGATTTCTCCATTAAATTTAAGCTTTCTAAGATTTTTAGCTACTTCAATTCCCAGAAGCTTTCCCATAAAGATATCAAGAATTATTATATCGTAAGGGTGTCCATCTTCAATTTCATAGATAAGGTTATCACCATTTTCATATTGGTCTATGCTATAAGAAATAGATTTATTAAAGAAATAACATTCAAGTAAATCTACAATCAGTTCTCTATCTAAAAGATTATCATCACATATTGCAATATTCATATAATTAAAATCCTTTCTTAATTTATAAATGATATATTTAGTCAAGCAATGCTTGATTCAATGCGAATTGTGTTTATTTCACAAGCAACAATCAAAAATGATTTTTAATGATATAATAAAGTCATAGGACAGCGAATAAAGCTGAAAAGGGAGATTAAAATGTATATATATAAGGTTATTAAGGAGAATTTGCAAAATTGTGAATTTGGAAGCTATGTTGCTTATGGAATAGCTGTTTGCCTTAAATCGACAAATATTATTCTTATTTCTATCTCAGATGTATTTCTTGAGAAGGAAAGGGCAAAGAAGCTTGTAGAATTATGCAATAAAAATAATTTAGAGCTTATACACCTTAAAGAAGTAGTTGAAGATGCAGTCGGTTGAATGAATCTCCCTATATTCCCGAAGAAATCATAATCATAACTTTAAAGTTCAACTGCTTTAAAATGTAAATTTTAATCTCTCGTATCCTATAATTTATAAATATGTATACACTTGACTTACGTCCACAAAAGTATTGTATCACAAACTAAAACAAAAATCAACATTTTTCAGCTCAATTCAAGCAAATAATATTGATTGTCAACTTTATACATATTTATCTTAATTCTACATAGTGCCTTTAGATTTTAGACACAGAAATGTGTTTTATTCCCTTTTAATCTGTAAGGCTACTATTGGAGGTGAGAAAAAGGACAGCACCATTTTGGTGTTGTCCTTTTGAATTATTGTTAAATTTTGAAATTAACTTAATATTTCTTTTTAAGAAGTCTTGCAGCATTGAGAACAGTAAGAACTGAAAGTCCAGTATCAGCTATAACGGCAATCCACATAGGTGCATATCCAAACGCAGCAAGTATAAGAACAATAGCTTTAAGTGCAAGTGCAAAAGCAATATTAAAGCGAACTGTTTTCATAGCACTTCTGCTTATTTTAATTGCAGTAGGCAATTTTGCCAAGGTTCCGTTTGTGAGAACAGCATCAGCTGATTCAATAGCGGCATCACTGCCAAGTCCCATAGCGAAACCGCAATCTGCAGCAGCAAGCACAGGAGCATCATTTATTCCATCGCCAACGAAGATGACCTTTCCGCCCTTTTGAAGCTCTTTAACAGTGCTTGCCTTTTCTTCAGGCATAAGCGAATGTTTAAATTCATTAAGACCACATTCATCAGCAATTTTCTTTGCAGCAATTTCGCCGTCACCTGTAAGCATTACTATATGTTCAATGCCTAAAGCCTTGAGCTTGTTAAGGGTTTCTTTTGTGTCTGCACGAATTTCATCGCTTGTTTCGATTTCACCAACTATTTTTCCATCGACAGAGAGATATATTATGCCACTTTTTAGATTATTGTCATTAAAGAGCTTTTTGTTTCCGCAGAGAATAGCCTTGCCATTATATTGTGCAGAAACGCCCTTGCCAGCAATTTCTTTGTGGTCAGTAAGTGAAACCTTATGAAGCTTTTCAGCAGCTCTTTTAATAGCAAGAGCCGATGGGTGAGAGGAATATTCCTCAGCAGAAGCCGCGATAGCAAGAACTTCATCTTTAGACATTTTGCCAAGAAGCTTAACATTAGCAACAGCAAGTTCACCCTTTGTGAGTGTACCGGTTTTATCAAAAGCAACAGTATTAGCCTTAGAAACTGCTTCGATAAATTTACCGCCCTTTATAAGAACACCGTTCTTAGATGCAGAGCCTATTCCAGAGTAAAAACCAAGCGGAACGCTGATAACCAATGCACAAGGGCAAGATGCAACAAGGAATACTAATGCACGATTTATAAATGTTGTGAAGTCACCTAAGCCGATAAGAGGAGGAACTACAGCAAGAACTAATGCCATTAAAAATACTATCGGAGTATATACCTTTGCAAAACGGCTTATGAATTTTTCAGAATTGCCCTTTTGCGTGGCACTTTCTTCAACAAGTTTAAGAATACGAGATGCTGCGGAGTCCTCACAAGAATTTGTTACCTTTATAGTAAGAACACCCTCAAGGTTCATCATACCAGACATAACATCTGAATTTTTTGCAATATTTCTTGGAATGCTTTCTCCAGTGAGAGCAGAAGTATCGAGAGAGCTTTCGCCATCAATTATGATACCGTCAAGAGGAATACGCTCATATGGGTTTACAATAATTATATCATCAGGTTGAATTTCTTCGGCGTCTACTGTAATGATAGTTCCATCAGATTTAAGTAAATGTGCTTTATCAGGGCGAATCATAGAAAGTGCTTCGATACCTTTTCTTGACTTGCTGACAGCCTTATCTTCGATATATTCACCGATATTGAAAAGGATTGTAACAGCGGCAGCCTCGAAAAACTCACCAAGTACACATGAAGCAACAACAGCAATCATCATAAGTACATTTTCGTCAAGCTTTAACTTACAGAGTGTTTTTAGACCTTTAATGACTACTCTATATCCAGAGAAGCATACACCAACAGCAATTATAATTTTACCAATCCATTCAGGTGAAACAAAAGAAGAAACTGCCAAGCCTATTGCCGTTAAAGCGATAGCAATACCTGTTTCAATGAGTATCAGTTTATCCTTGTTAAAGGTTTTTTTCTCCGATTGGTTTTCTTTAGTGGCTTTCTGCTCAATAAGAGTAACACCATCTTCAACAGAATCTATTGTCTTTTGGAGAGTATCGAAAAGTTCCTTTTCATTAAGATTGCTTTCAAGTGCAAGAGTTTTTGTTGCGAATGTAACAATAACATTATTAACGCCATTAAGTCCTGCGATAGCCTCCTCGATTTTCATAGCACAATTAGCACAATCGAGGTCTTGTAAAGTATATTTTCTTGTTTTATTATGAGAACGGCTATGATTATGATGTTCGTGGTGATATTCTTGCTTACAACAGCAATGTTCGCCATCTTCGTGATGATGTTCATGCTCATGGTGTTCGTGGTGGTGTTCATGACCACAACCGCAATGTTTACCGTCTTCATGGTGATGTTCGTTATGAGCTTTAGTTTTTTCTATGAGAGTAACGCCATCTTCAACGGAATCTATTGTTTTTTTTAATGTGTCGAAAAGCTCATGTTCATCAAGACCACTTTTAAGGGAAAGTGTTTTTGTTGCAAAAACAACAGAAACATTCTCAATACCATCAATTTTTGTAATAGCATCCTCAATTTTCATAGCACAGTTTGCACAATCCAGACCTTCAAGGGTATATTTTCTTGTTATTGTACTCATAATCAAGTTCCCTTTCTTTTTTCTAAAATATGGTCTAAACCAAGCTCATAAATTTTCTGTATGTGCTCATCATCAAGTGAATAGAAAGATGATTTACCATCACGCCTTACCTTTACAAGATTAGCAGTTCTTAGTAATCTTAGCTGATGTGAAACGGCTGATTGTCCCATACCAAGGACTTCGGCAATATCACATACGCAAAGTTCATTTTCAAATAAAGCACACATAATTCTGATTCTTGTAGTATCACCGAACATTTTAAAAAGTTCTGCAAGAGAGAAAAGAATATCGAGGTCAGGTGTATTATTTTTTGCTCTTACAACAGCATCAGTATGAATACAAACTTCTTCGCAAGTATCCTTATCATTGCAAGAAACACATTCCTCAAAGTTTTTATTTAATTCGTTATTATCCATAGGGGAACACACTCCTAATCTATTCTTTAAACATATGAGCAATTGTTCATATGTTAGTTATATTATAATGCTCAGAAATCAACTTGTCAATACCTATAATTAAAAAATAAATTGAATAAAAAATAATTGCACAAGATTTTAATATAAACCTTGTGCAATTTATTGTAATATAAGGCGATTGAGTAGTAATAAATCAATAGAATCTATTAAGTGGTTTGCGTCTAAATTAGCTGCATATTTTTGTGCAGAGGTTAATTCAAGTTTTCCAAGCAGATAATCTGTAAGTCTTCTTTTATCATAAGTGTTGACAGAGCCTTCTCCAGTTATATCTCCCATAACTATAATTGTATATTTATATTTCAAAAAGGAATTTTCGTAATATTCAAGTGAAAACCCTGTTCCAAGATTGCCAGAAGATATTTTTCTTTTTTTATTGTCATAAAATATAAGACTTGAATTTTTTGCAGAATTTATATGCTTCTTAAGTAGTATAGCGATAGTTGTACCTTGTGGAACTATTATGTAATTGTCATCATTTTCATAGTCGGTAAAGCCATCAAAACTTGGTTTTGATATTGGATTAGAGCTTTCTGTGCTTGAATTTTCTATTGGTTTAAAATCCTTTTCAGTAATAAGTTTTACATTTTCAGAACTAAGCAGGGCAATTTTATTTCCATTCACAGCAATGTCATCAATATTTTCCGAAAAGCTATATCTGCTTGTTATTGAGCTATTTTCAGATAACTTATTTATATGATTTCCACTTACTCCATAATAAATATCATTAAGTATAAACACTTTTTTGTAATTAAGTGTTTTTATGTATTTAAAACCATTGTCAAAACTAAAAGAATAGACCTTGCCATTTGCATCTATGAAGATATTGTCATAGAAAACAGGTTCTAAATCATTAAAAGATGGAATATCGCATTTAATTGGAATATTTGGATTATCAAGGCGATATAAAGAGCTTGCGGTAATGGCATAAACTTTTTCATTATAGCAAAATAGCTTTTTTACCTTTTCTGAAAAGAAGCTTGTAGTAGTTTCGAGAGTATTCCTTTTGATAGAAATAGTATAGCTTTCGTCATTGCTTATAAAAAATATGTAATCGTCATTTGCAGTAAAGCTTGATGGGATAATATTATTCTCAGGAATATATGATGTGTCAACAGAGCCATTTCTTAAAATTGTAAATATTGTGTTATATTCTTCAGAATTAACAAGTATGTAAAGATATGATTGTGAAGTTACAGTCTTGGAAATTTCGTAACCGCTTTTACTGAATATTGTAGTTTCTTCACCTTGACTTGTAATAGAAGTGCAGGTAGCCTTTCTGTTATTTATAATTTTATAGAAACCATATGAAAAGCCTCTTAAGATATAGTTTTCATTGTTGGATTTTGCAGAGGTATTTAAAAGATTGTTAAGAGGATATATTAAAAGCAATGAGATTAAAAATATTACAGTAATTCTTTTTACCATAGTATAATATACCTCCTTGTATGTATTATACTATAATAATGTCGAATTTTATAATATTTTGTCTGCAATTTGCAAAATCACTTATAAATATACATATGAGTAGATGTAATCACTATATATAATTATTAAAAAGCTTTCATTTAGCTATTGACAAAAATGGGTTTATGTTGTATAACTGTACTAACATAGTTAATACACCTATTTTACAGAAAAGGAGGAGTAAATATGTACGAAAAGTTAGTTGTTGTAGATAAGATGAGTCATAAACCTATCTATGAACAAATCGTTGAACAGATACAAAACTTAGTTATTACTGAAGTTTTAAAATCAGATGAAATGATTCCATCTGTTAGAAATCTTTCACGAGAATGTGGTACAAATCCTAATACAGTTCAAAAGGCATATAATGAGCTTGAAAGAATGGGAATTACTTATTCTGTACCAGGAGTAGGAAGATATGTTTCATGTAATGCAAAGGAAGTAGTGCAAAAGCTTATGTCAACATCAAACTCAGAATTAAAAGCTATTGTAGAAAAACTCAAACTCTCAGGTATGACAATAGATGAAATTATTGATAAAGTAAAATTATTTTATGGAGGGGAACATAATGATTAAAGTTGAAAATGTAACAAAAAAATTTGATGATTTTATTGCATTAAAAAATATGAATTGTGAAATTTCAGAAGGCTGCATCTATGGTCTTGTTGGCAGTAATGGTGCTGGTAAAAGTACATTTTTAAGGCTTATCACAGGAATTTATAAGCCAGATGAGGGTAAAATCAGCATAGACGAAAAGCCGGTTTGGGAAAATCAAGAAGCAAAAAGTGATTTTGTTTTTGTTCCAGATGAACTTTATTTTATATCTCAGGCAACATTAAATAAAATGGCTAAATTATATAATGCTTGCTATCCGAATTTCAGTTTTGAAAGATATAAAATGCTTGTAGATAAATTCGGACTTGACCCCAAAAAGAAGATTGCAAGCTTTAGTAAGGGTATGAAAAGACAAGCTGCTATAATTTGTGCCTTGTCTTGTCAGACAAAGTATCTTTTCTTTGATGAAACCTTTGATGGCTTAGATCCAGTTATGAGAAATCTTGTCAAAAACTTGATTTTTGATGACATATGCGAGCGTCAGGCAACAGCCGTTATCACAAGCCATAGCTTGAGAGAGCTTGAGGACACCTGCGACCAGCTTACACTTTTGCATAAGGGCGGAGTTGTTTTTGAAAGTGATGTTCAAAATCTCAAAACTTCACTTTTCAAGATTCAAGCTGCGTTTAATATTGATTACGACAAAAAACTATTCACAGATAATGGAATAGAAGTTCTCGACTTTAAGAAAACCGGTGTGGTATCAAATTCTATTATTCGTGGTGATAAAGATAAGGTTATAGAAATTCTTTCAGGCTTTAAACCAATTATCCTTGATATACTTCCGCTCTCACTTGAAGAAGTATTTATCTTTGAAATGGGCGAGATGGGATATAAATTTGAAGATGTATTTGAAAAGGAGGAAGAGAAAAATGAAAAGAAATAAATTTTTCAGTCCTGCACTTATGCTCGAAGGAATCAAGCAGACAAGGGTTGTGGGAATATGTTTCGCGATAATTTCTGTTTTAGCATCATGTGGCTATCCGTTGTTAAGGCTTATTTCATATGCATCTATGGATTATGATACACTTAAAGCCCAACCATACTTTACAATAGATATTGCTACATTTTCAATGCCAATATTTTTAATACAATATATAATGCCGATAGTTATGATATTTTTGCTTTTTAACTTTATGAATATAAGAAAAGCATCGGATTTTTATCATTCTATTCCATTAAGTAAAACCTGTGTTTATCTTACATATACCGTTACCGCACTTATATGGAGTATAGTTACAGTAGTTGTAAGTACACTTCTTTCGTTTACTATCTATGCACTTTCATTAAAAACCGTAATAAACATAGAGTTTATCTGGCCGACAATAATATCTTCAATAATCTTAGCTATGTTGGTAGCTTCAATCGCTCTCTTAGCAAAAGGTCTTTCAGGGACTATATTTACAAATATTATTATAACTCTTATAATAATGTTCTTGCCAAGAGTTATAATTCTCTTGTATACAACAGCAATAAATACATCAGTTAAGATTACAGATGTTTCATTTATGTCTTTGACAGATATTTATAATAATATAATTTTCGCACCATTTATATATAATAATTCATTTTTAATAGAGAAAACAGCGCCTATTTTGAACGCCTCAACTCAATGGTATAGTTTAATCTTAGCAATAATCTATTTTGTAATTGGCTTTTTCATTCATAAATTCAGAAAATCAGAATCAGCAGGTAAGAGTGCAGCATATAAGGGCGTTCAACCAGTTGTAAGAATACTTATTGGCTCAATCCCACTTTTACTTATCAGCTTTAATCTTGCTTGTGGTTTGAAAGTTTATACTGAGTTTTGGCTTATAGGAATATTAGTTTCTTTACTTGCATATTTCTTGTATGAGCTGATAACAACAAAGAGTGCTAAAAAACTTCTTATTTCTATACCATTTTATCTCATTGCAATATTAGCTAATGCGATATTTATTATTGCCTGTGTAAGTGAAAGAAACTTTATACTAAATGATATTCCAGAACCATCAGAAATTTCATCAGTTAGCATTTCATATAATAATGATTATTTAAACGTTGTATATATTAATGATAACTATTATAAATATAAAACAGAGAATATTAAATATGACGATAAAGGACTTATTGATCATCTGCAATCATCATTGGTAGAAACTGTAGAAAAAGTTAAAGAAGATGATTTTAGTAAATTCTATAGTGAAAATTATATTTATTATGATGTAATATTCCATTGCTCATCAGGCAGAGATATTAAGAGAAGAGTTTATGTCAATATAAATAAACTTGGTGGAAGTGAGAATTTATCATTAGATTCATATATTCATAAAAACAAAGAATATGAGAATGCAATATATAGCTTACCAACGGATAAAGAATTAAAATCAATAAATATTGATACTTCAAATATTGATTTTTCAAAAGATGAATTAAATGAACTTTGGAAAATATATAAAGAAGAATTTAATTCAGCAAGTAATGAAGATAAGAATATGCTAAGCTATAGAGATAATGATATTTATAATAATTATAATATAGATAATACTACAAGCATAGTAACAATAGGTTATGTTGGTATGAATAGCTTTTCTCAGCATTATCTTATAGATGCTAAAATTACTCCAAAGACATACAATAAGTACCTTGATAAAACAATGTCTAAACTTATCAAAGATAATATAGTAGATACAGTAAAGAAAAATGAAAGTAGTGCTGAATATTTCAGACTGGATTTTTCAGATTTGAAGAATAAAGATAACTATTTTACACTTGAATATTACAATGATAATGTTGGCGACGAAGACCTTATGATGAATCCATCAGTAGATGGAACACTTAAAAGATATAATGTTAATTATAGTGATTCTGGTATTGATAAAAAGTATATTTCAGACTTACGCAAAATATCAAATATAATCATCAATGCCATATCAGAAGATGTAGATGTAGAAAAAGATAATCTTATTCAATGCTCATTATCTACAAATGTAAACTTGGAATATTCATATGATGGTGATAGAATAAGCGGATATTCTATGAATTCACAAAGCCAAACAGTCTATGTAAATATAACTGATGAACAGTATGATGAGATTAACAGAATATTGAGTAAGTGTAGCAATCATACTAATTATGTTGAGCCTGAAAATTAATTTGCATATTTTTACATTTAACATTTCCATATAAAGCAGACGGCACAGCTTGAGATTAGTTCTCTTGCTGTGCCGTCTTGTTTTATTAATAATATGAATTTAAAACTCGTTTAAATCTAAAGGGGAGAGAATTTTAAATTTTATCCCAAAATCCTTCAAGTGTTGCGAAATAGTCATCAGGAGTTTCTGCACGACGAATTTGAAGCACAGAGCCGTCCTCACGAAGAAGAAGTTCAGCTGATTTAAGCTTACCATTATAGTTATATCCCATAGCGAAGCCGTGTGCACCTGTATCATGTATAACAAGTAAATCACCCATATCAATCTTAGGCAACGCTCTGTCTATTGCAAATTTATCGTTATTTTCGCAAAGTGAACCTGTAATATCATAGATATGGTCGCAAGGCTCATTCTCTTTGCCAAGTACTGTAATATGATGATATGCACCATACATTGCAGGACGCATAAGGTTTACAGCACAAGCATCAACGCCGATATATTCCTTATGTGTGTGCTTTTCGTGAATTGCTCTTGTTACAAGATGTCCATAAGGTGCAAGCATAAAGCGTCCAAGCTCAGTATAGATAGCTACATCGCCCATTCCGGCAGGAACAAGAACTTCCTCATATGCTTTGCGAACACCCTCACCAATAGCATAAATATCGTTAGGCTCTTTATCTGGTGTATAAGGGATTCCGACACCACCAGAGAGGTTGATAAATCCGATATGAACGCCTGTTTCCTTAGCAAGCTCAACAGCAGTTGTGAAAAGGATTTTTGCGAGCATAGGATAATATTCATTTGTAACAGTGTTACTTGCGAGGAATGCGTGAATACCAAATTCTTTGGCACCAAGCTCTTTAAGAGTTTTGAAAGCTTCTGTCATCTGTGGTCTTGTAAGACCGTATTTTGCATCGCCAGGGTTGTCCATAATAGTATTAGCAATAGAGAACTTTCCGCCCGGATTATATCGGCAGGAAATTCTTTCAGGAATTTTTCCACAAGCTTGCTTAACGAAGTCAATATGAGTAATATCGTCAAGATTTATTGTTGCACCGATTTCGTTAGCATATCTGAACTCACTTGTTGGAGTATCATTAGAGCTAAACATAATATTTGAGCCATCAAAGCCACAGCGTTTGCTCATAAGAAGCTCCGTGTAGGAAGAACAGTCTGTACCGCAACCCTCTTCCTTCAAGATTTTAAGAATTGTAGGGTTAGGAGTAGCTTTTACAGCGAAAAACTCCTTAAAACCTTTATTCCAAGAGAAAGCGTCATAAAGTCTTCTGGCGTTTTCTCTGATGCCTTTTTCGTCATATATATGGAAAGGAGTAGGATATTTTTTTGCAATTTCCTCAGCCTGTTCCTTAGTGATAAAAGGTACCTTTTTCATTATAAATCCCTCCATTTATTTCATTTTTTCCGATTTTATCGAAAAAATAAAAAATTTCAACAAATATAATATATACCATTTTTGTATTACTTGTCAAGATAAGCATTTTAAATAATATACGAAATGTTTGTGCATAATCATTAAGTTATTGCTGACTGAATATTTGATTATGCAATCACTGTAGTATAAACTATATAAATTATTTCTGAAATCATTGCTTTCCGCTCGGTTTTGTGATATAGTAAATTGATGTATTTTGCCTGAAAGGTCGTGATGTTAGGGTTGGAAAAAAGGCTTAAGCTATATGGCTTTAACAACCTCACAAAAACTCTTAGCTTCAATATCTATGATGTTTGTTATGCTAAATCTCAGCGTGAGCAAATAGACTATATAAAGTATATAGACGAGCAGTATAATTCTGAGCGTTTAACGAATATTCTTTGTGATGTTACAGATATGATAGGAGCGAGTGTGCTTAATATCTCTAAGCAAGATTATGACCCACAAGGAGCGAGTGTAACCTTGCTTATTTCTGAAAAAGGCTATCCTGAAACGATAGACGAATCTTGTAACTGTGGCAGATGGCGTGAAGAGATTGCGGCACATCTTGATAAAAGCCATGTTACAGTGCATACTTATCCAGAATATCACCCAGATAATGCTATTGCAACATTCCGAGTTGATATTGATGTATCAACCTGCGGAACAATTTCTCCGCTTAATACACTCGATTTCCTTATTGATAGCTTTGATTCCGATATTATCACGATAGATTACAGAGTTCGTGGCTTTACTCGTGACCAAAGTGGCAAAAAGCTGTTTCTTGACCATAAGATGACATCAATTCAGGACTATATCCGAGAGGAAACTCTCCGCAGATATGATGCCATTGATGTTAATGTATATCAATCTAATATTTTTCATACTCAGATGCTCATTAAAGAAATTGAGCTTAAGAATTATCTATTCAAAACTGATGTTTATGAGCTTCCACCGAAAGAACGCCTTGAAATCTCAAACAATCTCCGCAAGGAAATGATAGAGATTTTCAGCGGTACAAATGTTTATGATTGAGGTAAGCAGAAATGAGTCTTTCACAGAACGACGCTCCACTTTATGAAGCACTTTTAGAATACAAAGAAAATAGAATAGTTTCATTTGATGTCCCTGGTCATAAGCAGGGAAAAGGAAATAGTGAGCTGACTAATTTCCTCGGTAAGCAGTGTATGAGTGTAGATGTCAACTCTATGAAGCCACTTGATAATCTTTGTCACCCAGTAAGCGTTATTAAAGAGGCACAAGAGCTTGCAGCAGAGGCATTTGGTGCAGCTCATGCCTTTTTTATGGTGAACGGAACATCAAGTGCAGTACAAGCTATGGTTATGAGTGTCTGTAAGCGTGGCGAAAAGATTATAATGCCAAGAAATGTTCATAGAAGCTCTATAAATGCCCTTATAGTCTGCGGAGCTGTTCCAGTATATGTTGACCCAGGACTTAATACACAGCTTGGCATACCGCTTGGAATGGCTGTTGAAGATGTACAGAGAGCCATTGACGAAAATCCTGACGCAAAGGCTGTTATAGTCAATAACCCAACCTATTACGGTGTATGTTCCAATCTTCGTGAAATCGTCAAGATTGCCCATAAGGCAGGAATGAAAGTTCTTGTTGACGAAGCCCATGGAACACATTTCTATTTTGGCGATTATATGCCCCTTGCGGCTATGCGTGTCGGAGCAGATATGTCTGCTGTAAGTATGCACAAAACAGGCGGTTCGCTTACACAAAGCTCAATACTTTTGCTTGGTGAAAGTATGAATGCAGGTTATGTCCGCCAGATTATAAATCTCACACAAACAACAAGCGGTTCATATCTTTTGACCTCATCGCTCGATATTTCACGCCGAAATCTCGCTCTTAACGGCAAAAGGATTTTCGAAAATGTAACAATGCTTGCAAATTATGGCAGAAGTGAAGTAAATAAGCTTGGCGGATATTACGCATTTTCCCGTGAGCTTATTAACGGAGATACAGTTTTCGATTTTGACCCGACAAAGCTTTCTATACATACAAGAGATATTGGTTTAGCAGGAATAGAAGTCTATGATTTACTTCGTGACAAGTATGAAATTCAGATTGAATTTGGCGATATTGGCAATATTCTTGCGATAATTTCTGTCGGTGACAGAATCTTAGAGGTCGAAAGACTTGTTGCAGCACTTTCAGAGATTAAGCGTCTTTATTCCAAGACAAGTGCAGGCTTGCTCGACCACGAATATATAAAGCCTATTGTAGTATGTTCTCCGCAAGACGCATTTTATAATGAAAAGATACAGCTTCCAATAGAAGAAACTGTCGGCAAGGTTTGTGCGGAATTTGTTATGTGCTATCCGCCCGGAATACCTATTCTTGCTCCGGGTGAGCTTGTAACAAAGGATTCGCTCGATTATATTCTTTATGCAAAGAAAAAAGGTGCAACACTTCTCGGCACAGAGGATATGAATACAGAAAAGCTGAATGTTCTGAAATGATTTTTTGATAATGTTTTAGTAAAATTTACTCATATAATATTTAATTTCCAAATAAGTGTGGTATAATTTATTTGCAGATATTTTTTAAGGAGTTGATTTTTTGGAGCTTTGGTATACAGAGGAACAGACGAATAATGTCCGTTTTTCGATTCGCTGTGATAAGCAGATTTATGCGGCAGAATCAGACTATCAGAGAATAGAAATTTTTTCTACTCCCGAGTTTGGTAAAATTCTTATCCTTGATGACAGAATTATGCTGACCGAAAAGGACGAATTTATATATCACGAAATGATAACGCACATTCCGCTTTCTGTTAATCCGAATATTAAAAATGTTCTTGTTATCGGAGCGGGTGACGGCGGAGTAACCGCCGAGCTTACAAAATATGATAATATAGAACATATAGACCTTGTCGAAATAGATAAAATGGTTGTAGATGCCTGCCTTGAATATTTACCAGATGTTTCAGGCAAGCTTCTCGACAAAAAGGTTACTATACATATTGATGACGGCTTGAGATATGTTCGTAGCTGTGAAAATCAGTATGATTTGATTATAGTAGATTCCACCGACCCAGTAGGTCCTGGAGAGGGGCTTTTTACAAAGGAATTTTACGGTAACTGCTATAAGGCTCTCAACGAGAGCGGTATTCTTGTAAACCAGCACGAAAGCCCATATTATTCAGTTTATGCAAGGGCTATGCGTCTTGCTCATAAGAAAATAGCGGACTTTTTCCCGATAGTAAGGGTATATCAGGCACATATTCCAACCTATCCGTCAGGTCATTGGCTGTTTGGCTTTGCTTCAAAGAAGTTCGACCCGATAAAAGACCTTGATGCAGATGCATGGAATAAGCGTGGATTAAAGACAAGATACTATAATACAGAGCTTCATAAGGGTAGCTTTGCTTTGCCAAATTATGTATTAGAAGCTTTAGGATAAATTTAGGGGGTAATCAAAATGTCAAAGGCATTGATAATTGGTGCGGGCGGTGTTGCGAGCGTAGTAGTTCATAAGTGCTGCCAAAATTCAGAGGTTTTTGAGGAAATTTGTATAGCAAGCCGTACAAAATCTAAGTGCGACGCACTCAAGGAAAAGCTTGATGGTGGAAAAACAAAAATTACAACTGCTCAGGTTGACGCAGATAATGTTGCAGAGCTTGTCGCTCTTATCAATAAAGAAAAGCCTGATATTGTCATAAATGTCGCTTTGCCATATCAGGATTTAACAATTATGGACGCTTGCCTTGAAACAAAGACAGACTATGTTGATACAGCTAACTATGAACCGCTTGATACTGCAAAATTCGAATATAAGTGGCAGTGGGCTTATCGTGAGAAATTCAAGGAGGCGGGAATTACTGCTCTCTTAGGCAGTGGCTTTGACCCAGGCGTAACAGGTGTTTTCTCAGCTTATGCACAGAAGCACCAGTTTGATGAAATCAATTATATTGATATTCTCGATTGCAACGCAGGCGACCACGGCTATCCGTTTGCAACAAACTTTAACCCTGAAATCAATATCCGTGAGGTTTCCGCAAAGGGAAGTTATATTGAGGACGGTAAGTGGGTAGAAACAGAGCCTATGGAAATCAAGAGAGTTTATAATTTCCCAGAGATAGGCGAGAAGGATATGTATCTTCTTCACCACGAAGAATTAGAGTCGCTTGCACTTAATATCAAGGGCATTAAGCGTATTCGTTTCTTTATGACTTTTGGACAGAGCTATCTTACACATCTCAAGTGCCTTGAGAATGTTGGAATGACCTCTATTGAGCCAATTGAATTTGAGGGCAAGCAAATTGTTCCACTTCAGTTTTTAAAGGCTGTTCTTCCAGACCCAGCATCTTTAGGACCACGCACAAAGGGCAAGACAAACATAGGCTGTATCTTCCAAGGTAAGAAAGACGGCAAGGATAAAACATATTATCTTTATAATGTTTGTGACCATGAGGAGTGCTATAAGGAAGTAGGCTCACAGGCTATTTCTTATACGACAGGCGTTCCTGCAATGATAGGTGCAGCTATGATTCTCACAGGCAAGTGGAAAAAGCCTGGCGTATATAACATAGAGGAATTCGACCCAGACCCATTTATGGACGCACTCAACAAATGGGGACTTCCATGGAAAGAAAGCTTCAATCCAGATTTGGTAGATTGATTTTTTAGTAAATTACAGTAAAAATAACAACTCGAATTATTTACCTGAATGGTTTATAATCCGAGTTGTTTTATTTTTGAATTTATTTTTGAACCTTTTGCCAAACCTTGAAATCGTGCTTAGTGCCTTTCTTTATATCATAAAGGGCTGAATCAGCGTGTTTTAGACATTCCATAATTGATTCCTGATTATATTTTTGTGATGTTGAAATACCAATAGAGCAGGAAATTCTGTGCTGTGCATCAATTTCAATAGGCCGCTTTAATGCGTTAGCAATGTCATTTATAAAGTATCCATTTTCCTCGATTTTTTTATAAATCTGCTTTGAGATTTTTATACCAAACTCCGTAGAAGAATCTGGAAGAACTATTATAAATTCATCTCCGCCGTAACGAACACAATATCCTTTATTTCCAACTATTTCGGTAAATAGAGAAGAAAGCTTTTTAAGCATAAGGTCGCCAATATCGTGACCGAAGGTGTCATTGCAGTATTTGAAATTATCAAGGTCGATATATAGAATGGTTGTTTCTTGTTCCTCAAAATTTTGTTTTGTGGAATAATCTGAGAAGTCTTCAAGCTTTTTCGCAAAGCCTTGACGATTAAGCAAGCCTGTGAGCAGGTCAGTAACAGAGCTTTTCTGAAGCTTGGCATTTATGGCTTTAATTTCTATCTTAGCATTAAGGCGTTCAACAGCATCTAAAATTTGCATAGCCGCAAATTTAAATATAATAAGGTCTGTGTTTCCAAAAAAGTGGATATTAGAAGTTAAATTCTCATGAACTTTCACAATAGAAATCATAACGCCTTTTAGAACTTCATTAATATACATAGGTATACACATCAATGATGCAACATTTATTTTTCCGAAAATGTTAAGAATACAATCATAATCATCAAAAGTTTTGTCAAAACGAGATGTAATAAATTCTTTTCTATAATCTAAGAAGAAGTTAGTTATAGTTTGAATATCTTTATCAGTCAGACTAATGCTTTTGCTTTTATAAGAAATTTTTGGAGAATTATTTTTCATTTCTATAAACAAAGCACAATCTATATTGTAGCTATTCTGAATATTGTTCATAGCACTATTGACAAGTTCTTTATCAGTAGAATAATCCTTATTGAGCAAATCTTGCCATGAAATAAGGAAATTGATACCCTTATTCTTATTACTTAGTTCGTGCTCAATTTTACAACGCTTAGACATTAATTCAAGTTGTTTTTGAGTTACACTTTCAAGCTTAAGGTCAAATTTTTTATGTGGCAATGTTCTGTCCTCAAGCTTTGCACGAAGAATTTCTGCTTTGAATTGATAATTATGTGTTTCGCAAAAATCAAGTGCATCGTTTAATATCTCTACAGCCTCCTTGTGTCTTCCCTGAATTTCATAAAGGTCATATTGTGCAATCGCAAATTGATAATATGCAAAGAATAAGTTTCCTGTTGAACGGAAAAGATGGATTCTTGCCCTGTCAAAATATTTTTGGGCTTTTTCAATATCATCATCTTTTGCAATTAAGCCCGCAGTGAAAAAATAGAAGAACATATCATCGTCCCATAAATAAAAGCTTGATTCAACAGGCTTTTCAAGCATATGAGAAACTGACCTTTCGAGCTTGCTGAAATAGAGATTAGCATTATACTCTATTCCGAGATAGTAATTACATAGAACCATAAAACCGTAAATCTTGCCGAGGTTGCATATTCTCATTTGATGCTCATCAAGAGCGTCAAGAAGTTCAATAACTATTGTGAGATAATTAATAGCAGTATAATATTCATGTGCAAGTATAGCATTAGTTGCCATATTATAGAGTGTTTCGCAAATCCGATATGGATTATTGAGTTTGTAGAGAATACCAAGTGCCTTGTTGAAATATTTATTGGCAACATCGTATTCTTCGCTAACAATACGATTATATCCAAGCCCATTATATACATTGGATTCCTCAAATTTATTATTCTGACCTTCTATAATTTCAAGAGTTTTTTTATAAAAATAATCTACTAATGAAAAATAGCCATAAGAAGATGCCATCATAACATTTTTCTGCCATGCATTTATCATAATAGATTCATTATTAATTTTTTTTGCAAGAGCCATACCACGCTTGAAGTATTCCGCATTTTCAATTCCATCAGTGCCATTTACAAAGTATAGAATATCATTGCAGGTGCCAAAAAGATAGATATATGCAAGATGATTATAATATTTATACTTGATTGCATCATTTGCGAAATTTTCATCTATAATAAGATTTACATCCCAAGAATAAATATTCTTCCAGCAGTTTGAGGTGATAATATAATCTAAAAGCTTTGCCTTAAATTTATATTCTTCATCATCAATTTCATCAGAAAGGTCGAAACATTCTTGAATATATTTATTTGAAGTTTCTTTTTGCCCATATCTTAATTGTATTAAAGCTGAAATGTATGAACAACTGAATCTTTCCTCAAGGCTTGTTGTCATTTTAATGGAATTATTTATATTATCACAAAGCATAAGTGCCGTTGTTGAATTATCAAGGCATAATGCGACTATGCTATAAAGCTTTAAATAAGAAAGCTTATCCTTGAGAGGAATAGTGATTTTCTCAATCTCAAATTTATTATGAATTTGCTCAAGATAATAATTTGCCTGACCTATCATTACACATGAAACCATATTGTTGATAAGTCTGACATAAGGATTTATATCTTTCGGGATAGGGTCAAAAAGCTCTACTCTTTCACTTTCTGAGGCGTGTCCATCTTGTAAGCTCCAGTCAACAATCATATTGTTGCTATCAATATAATCAATCATAGTGTCCCAATCTTTTTTTGTATATTCTGGAACATCATATACTTCATTATAATTAGCAAGAAGGGCGATATTTTCTTTATTATGATTAACAAGTTCAATGAGGAGCTTTATAGTGGATTGTTCCGCAAAATGTAATTTATTAAGAAGCAAAAAAAGAGTATGCTCCTTAGAAACATATTCAAGAATGTTATAGACTGATTTAGTAAAACGCTTTGCTTCATATTCGTATTCTACGAAAATCAAATCTTCATCACGCTGACATTCGCCTGTTTCGATATAACTTTTTATTACAGAACGAGCCTGAAAATATACATCAGCTTTTTCAAGAAACTCATCTATTGCGACATCACTATAAAATTTCTGATAAAGCTCCATAATCCAGTCGAGGAAAGGCTCAAAAACACTGTGCATATATTTTGAAGAAAATTCATGATATAAAAAGCAAATGTCATCGTCTTGTGTTTCAAATACTTCTCTTAGTTCTGATTCTCGAAGATTAAGAGTGTTATAATATTTAACAAAAAGTATATTGTTATGTCTTTGCTTTATATTGTTAAGAATTGAATCAATTATTTTACGAATATATAACTGTGAGCATGATTCCATAATTTAAGCCTCCACACAATATTTAAATTATTATACCAAATAATTTCCTTATTTTCAATATTATTTTATTAAGTTTAACCATAAACTATTTAATATCAATTTATATATTCCTTTATAATAATTAGATGCTTATATATCACTTTATTAAAAATTTCAATGGTATTTATATATTTTCTTCGTTGCAGTTGGTTTAATTTAAAATAAAATTTATTAAATATTTAGTTGTCTTGCTTTATTGTGAATACTTGATATTTCAGGTGAAATCTGTTAGAATATAGTGAAAATAGGGAAGGACTGATTTTTATGTTATCTAAAAACCTTATTGACCTTGAGAATCTCTCTGTTAAAGAGATTCTCGATATAATTGACCTTGCCAATAAGATTAAAGCTAATCCGTCGGAATATGCAAATGCTTGTCAGGGAAAAATACTTGCAACTCTTTTCTATGAACCTTCAACAAGAACCAGAATGTCATTTTCAACTGCTATGATGCGTCTTGGTGGTAATGTTATAGGCTTCGATAACCCAATGAATTCCTCTGTTTCTAAGGGTGAAACGCTTAAAGATACGCTTACGGTTATAGGTGGATATGCTGATATTATCGCAATTCGTCACCCATTAGAGGGTTCTGCTGAGGCGGCAGCAATGTATTCTCCGGCACCGATTATAAATGCTGGTGATGGTGGTCATCTTCACCCAACACAAACTCTTGCTGATATTGTAACACTATATAATGAAAAAGGCAGACTTGATAATCTTTGCATTGGTCTTTGTGGTGATTTGAAATATGGCAGAACAGTTCATTCCCTGATAAAAACTATGAGCAGGTTTAAAGGCAATAGATTTGTGCTTATATCTACTCCAGAGCTTACAGTGCCACAATATATTAAAGATGTTATGGATAATGCTGGTTGTGAATATACAGAGCTTACAAGTCTTAAAGAAGCTATGAGCGAACTTGATGTTCTCTATATGACAAGAATACAGAGAGAACGCTTTGAAAATGACGAAGAATACGAACGCCAAAAAGGTGTTTTTGTACTTGATAAGGAAAAACTTGATTTAGGTAAATCTGACCTTCGTATACTTCACCCACTTCCAAGAGTTGATGAGATAGATTATGAGGTTGATGATGACGAAAGAGCCAAGTACTTTCAACAGACAGTTTATGGAATGTATGCAAGAATGGCTCTATTTATGACAATGCTTAATGGCGAAAAAAAGGTACTAAAAAAATATAAAAATGATGGTCCTTATAAAGATGTTATCTGTACAAATGAGCATTGCATAACTCATCAAGAAACATATTTGCCTAAGAGATTTAAGGAATATGGTGATATGCTTGTCTGCGAATATTGTGAAAACAGCACTCATAAATAATAACAAAAAGAACAAGCCAGTTATGCTTGTTCTTTTTTCCTCTCCAAGAAAAAATGGTTATACTAAAAAATTGCTTGATTCATTTTTAAGTGTTGCAAAAAATGAATATGATGTTAGGGTTATAGATTGCTATAAGCTTATGCCTAAGCCTTGTATACACTGTGGAAAATGTGAAACCGCTGATTTATGTGTATTTGATGATTTAGATGAATATAATGCACTTCTTAACGAAGCAGAGGCTTTGGTTTTTGCAAGTCCTGTATATAATTTATCTGTGCCAGCACCACTGAAAGCTTTGATAGATAGAAGCCAAAGATATTTTTCAAAGAGGTTTTCACTTGGTATTAAGCCACCTATAAAAAAACATAAAAAAGCAATTTTATTACTTACTTGTGGAAGTAATGATAGAAGTGGTTTTGAGATTATAGAAAAACAGCTTTCGAGAATGTTTACAATTATAAACACTGAGCTTTTTGGAAAGGTTAGTATAGCAGAAACAGATAAAATCAATGATACCACTGAATGTGAAAGGCAAGCTTATGAACTGGCAAAAAGCTTGGCTGATATAGTTTAAATTTACATAATTTTATATTAAAAGACCTCTCATATCAGAAATTTAAATCTGGTATGAGAGGTTTTAATTTAGATAGGAGATGGATTTTCTCCAACTATATTTCCATAGAGGGAAAGTGAGGTGTGGTTTTTATCGAATGGATTCGTTATAACAAGTCTGGCATTTTTGCTCGAAATAGTATTGTCAAAGCTAAGATTTTCAATCGTAGCAAATTTAACCCATTTAGTTGAGCCACCATTGTGTTTAAGAATATAAATTGTATCATCTTCTATTTTATATTGACCTTTGATGATTTCGTAATCATCTTCTGTATTATGCATAGTGCAATAACGATAGAAAGTGAATTTTCCATTAGCATTTAAGATGAATTGATATACAAGTGTTGGTGAATGGCAGGTTATACACTGCATAGTTGTATTTTCCCATACTGATGAGCTTCCGCCAATATGAATTGATGTGCTTAATATCTTTTTTAAGGCGTCAAGCTTTTTTAGGGTTACATCTACATGGTCATAGCCAGATAATGATTCATAGAGCTTAAGGGCTTCTACATATTTGTTTGTGTCATATAAGTAGTTAGCCTGACTTAATGTTGCAGAATTTGCCTTTTCAAGAGCATCTGTATTTTTTGTTATTTCATATATCTGCATAAAAAGTTGGCTGGCATCTGAATATTCACCCTTATTATAAAATTCATCAGCTTTGTTCATAACGATATTTTCGACCTTTTCTGCAAGCTTTTCAGAATCTTCATAACCATATAAATCTGAAAGTGTTTTAAGAGCAGAAATATAATCTCCGTTGGAATACAGAAATTCACCATATTTATACATGGCCTCAAGGTATTTTTCTGAGGAATCACTATAATCTATCTGATGGAAAATATCAGCCGCTTCAAGATACTTTTTATCATTAAAAAGATTTTTTGCTTTAAGATACTTGGCATGAAGAATTTTTTGTTTGCTGTCACTATAGCCATTTAATTTGCTTAGGGAATCTATTGCCTGGTCATATTTTCCCTCATTTATTAATACTGTTGCCTGATAGTAATTGCTTGCAGGAATCAAAAAATAGTAGGTACAGAATGTTAATGCAGCAGCAAAAAGAAGTATGATTGTAAATGCAGCTATTTTGCTTTTGCCAAACTTGAATCCAGACTTTTTTTCTTTCTTTCTTTTCTTTGGTTTAGACTGAATATTTAGAGAAGCTTCCTGTTCTTTTGAAGTATCAATTTGAGTTTCAACTGGTGAAATTTCTTGTTCGTTATTTTGATGTTTAAAAAGTTTTTCATTGCGGTTCATACTTGATACATCGGTGTTTTCAAGTAGCCATTCAAGTTCTGCGCCACATTTACAGCAGGAACTTTCGACCGACCAGTTGAATGTACCACAAACGCAAAGCCAATAATTACTTCCTATTTGTGGTGCATAAAGCAGCTTATCGAGAGGAAGTCCCTTTTTAGACCACGAATTTCTTAAATTTTCAAAATATCTGCCCATATATGAGGATATATTATTTTGTTTAATAGAAATATTAAAATGCTGAGCTTTTTCGTTAATCCATTCTTCTCCGTCAGAATCAATAGCACTATTAAGAATAATATCAATAGACATAGTTTCAGGATTTTCTATTGGAATTAAAGTATCGTCTCCGAAACACTCATTTCTTTTTGCATTAATATTTTCAAATGAATAGTTTTTAATGCGTGCAATTTCATTTCTTATTATGCCATAGCATATGATGTCTATTTTAATTGATTTAAGAGTTTCGGGCTGGATATTCATAAACTTTATATTGGCAAAAAGTTCATTAGAATCATTTTCCTTATATAAGTTAGCACAACAAATAAAAAGTGGTGAACCATCGAGCCACCTTATTTCATTATTTGAATTTATGATTTGAAAATCAGCCTCATTCATATCCAACCCTCCTTTTTTATATAAAAATACATATTTATTCTATTATAAATAGTAACTCATGTCAAGAAAAAAATTCACAGAAAATTCATAATTTACAAATAGCAGATATATCTAATCAACGATTTTTTGCTTTATTCAGCATTGAAAGTTGTTGAAATATGCTGTATAATATATAAATAGCTGTTTTTAAGATAATATTAAATGTTAGGAGCTTCAGAAATGGAGATACGCACTATTAAAGCGGAAACAATTACTGATACAGTAGAAAGGCTTTTTAAAGACTTGAATTATAATATTGGAAATGATATAAGCGAAGCCCTTTGTAACGCACAGAAAAATGAGGAATCGCCTGTCGGAAAGGCTGTTATAGCCCAACTTTTAGAAAATAATAAAATTGCTGCGGAGGAGAAAATACCTATCTGTCAGGATACAGGAATGGCTGTTCTTTTTGTTGAATATGGCGAAAGAGTTGTTATTGATGGCAATTTTAAAGAAGCTGTTGAGGAGGGTGTCCGCAGAGCATATGTCGGCGGGTATTTGAGAAAATCTGTTGTTACTGACCCTGTTTTTGATAGAGTCAATACTAAAGATAATACTCCTGCAATTATTTATACTGATATTGTTGAGGGAGATAAGATTAAAATTCTTGCTGGCTGTAAGGGCTTTGGCAGTGAGAATATGTCTCAGATTAAGATGCTTACACCATCTGCTGGAATTGAGGGCGTAAAGCAATTTATACTTGATGCAGTTAAATATGCAGGTCCTAATCCATGTCCACCGATTGTTGTCGGAGTTGGAATCGGTGGAACATTTGAGAAAGCGGCACAGCTTGCCAAAAAAGCTACTCTAAGACCGATAAATACTAAAAATGAAGACCCACGCTATGCAAAGCTTGAGGACGAACTCATAGAAGAAATAAATAAAATGGGTTTTGGCCCAGCGGGTCTTGGCGGAAATACAACAGCAATAGGTGTTAATGTTGAAACATATCCAACACATATTGCAGGTATGCCAGTTGCGGTTAATATCTGTTGTCACGCTGCAAGACATAAGGAGGCAGTTATATGATTATAAAGACAGATGACGGAAAAATTAAAATAACTCTTCCGCTTACAGATGATGATATAAAAGAACTTCACGCAGGAGATAGCGTTCTTATCTCAGGCAGTCTTATTACAGGTCGTGATGCCGCTCATAAAAGGCTTTATGAGCTTATAGAAGAGGGAAAGGAACTTCCTGTTGATATTAAAGGCGAGGTTATCTACTATGTAGGCCCTGCACCTGCAAAGCCTGGTCACGCAGTAGGCCCTGCTGGTCCTACATCAAGCTATCGTATGGATAAATATTCTCCTATTTTGCTTGATTTAGGTTTGAAAGGTATGATAGGCAAGGGTGCAAGAACTCAGCCTGTTATTGACGCTATCATCAGAAACAAGGGCATTTATTTTGCAGCAATAGGCGGTGCGGCGGCTCTTATTTCAAGGAGTATTAAGAGCAGTGAAGTTCTTGCCTATGAAGATTTAGGCACAGAGGCTATATATCGTTTTGTTATAGAGGATTTTCCAGCAGTAGTTGCTGTTGATTCTTTTGGCAATGATGTATATAAATTTGGTGCAGAAAAGTACAGAAAATAATGCTTGATATAATGGCTTTGAAAAATTATTAATTTAGAAGTTATGGTCAGCATTTATTTTTCAGAAAAATAGTTACCAAAAGCGTTAATTGGCGGACTTTGTCCGCCAATTAACGGGCAAAGAATGTTAAGGGCTTTGCCCTTAAAACCCACGAGGGACTCCGTCCCTCGACCCTGTGAGCCTTTGAAAAGGCTCAAGCGAAACTTTTA
>ERZ1106963.200-NODE-200-length-93851-cov-7.359301_pt1 | contig 93851 bp, 80 predicted proteins | sample MGYA00403681_ERZ1106963 | MGnify/ENA primary metagenome ERZ1106963 (study PRJEB35170, sample SAMEA104062407) | human gut metagenome | biome: human gut; feature: human-associated habitat; material: faeces | place: Denmark | collected 2012-05-03 ...
CAATCCCACTGATCGGGGAAAAAAATGGAACCAAGCGTCATATTCTCGTAGACGAATATGGAGTCCCGTTGTCGATCGTCGTAATCGGCGCGAATCGACATGATGTCACTCAAATAGAATCCGTTCTGAAAAAATAGAATCCGCAACCCTCGTGGGCGGAGTCAGCTGAATCTTTGTGCTGATGCCGGATATTCCGGAGAAAAATCAGAAAATATAATGCGCGTATACCATTATACGCATCATATCCGCCCACGCGGAGAAGAAAAAATAGCGATTCAGCACGGCTTCAAAGCACGACGCTGGATTGTTGAAGTCGTTCATTCATGGTTCAATCGTTTCAGAAAACTTCTTGTGCGCTATGAAAAAACAAATGCCGCCTACGAATCGTTGCTACAGCTTGCTGCAAGTATTATCATTTTTAGAAAATCAGGCGTTATTTAGGGATATATTCTAAAGGACGAGCTTGAGCATCTTGAGGATGACGATCTGCTCATGCGCTACTACGGAACGATGGGACTTGCACATTGTTACGGTTTTCTGTCGGGGAATCCCGGATTTGACAGGGATGCAGCAAAAGCCTGTTTCATGCAGGCTCTCCGCCATGCGCAGAAGCTGGAATCCGAACCGGATATTGCCCAGGATTTAAATAACTGCTATTTGTGGTACGTCCTCTTTGATCCGACCTCTACCGATGCTGCACTTGCCTACACCCGGGCGAATGACCACATTGAACGGAACCTGCAGTCAGACCCGCGAAAGCAAAAGAAGAACAGGTATTTTCTGCAGTGCTTCAAAATGCAGGCTCTCTATCGACGGCTTTTGGCCGGAGAAAAAACATCGTCCGTGGATTACCAGGCGGAAGAGTTGCCGGATGAGGCTTTTTTTTGGCTTCAGGCACTTGTTCAAAAATACTTGGCGGCGATTGCCGCGGCAAACGGTGAGAAAAAACTTGCCGAGGAATATTTTTCGAAGGCATCAGCTCTACTCGAGCAAGAAATTGATGATAACATCATAGCTTTTATTCGCATGACAATTCTTGCAGAAGCATATCGTTCACTCGAAGATCAACGCTTTCGGCAAGCGGCGTTGGATTCTTTCGGCCCCCTGACAGGCAAATATCTTACTGCGCTGTCCCCGTGGCGGAATTACCTGCTGAACAAAACGGCATATCCGGGGCTGAACTACCGGTATTAATTTGGACAACAAGGTCCAAACCAGTACTGCTCAGCAATATTCTTAGTCGATTATGCAAAAGTATTCAACTCTTTGATTATCGGCAGAAAAAGCGGCTGATTGATGGTATATTATCGAGGAAAGGTACTTTTAACGAGAGAAATCTTGCAAAATGATGACAAAAAGCAAAGATACAGCAATGGTACAGGGGCATTTATTCAAGCCGTTGCTTCGAGATATTGTTTCCCCGCGCCATGCGGTGGTAAAACTTGCGGATGCGATTGATTGGAAGAGTTTCGAAGATGTTTGCAGGAATGTTTTTACGCAACCAATGGACGTCCCTCGTGTCCAGTTCGTCTGATGGTTGCACTGCATTATCTCAAATATGTCAGTGGGATGAGCGGTGAAGCCGTTTTGGATGAATGGCTTGAAAATCCTTATTGGCAATACTTTACCGGCGGGACGTATTTTGAACATGACTATCCGACCGATCTATCGACAATGTCGCGCTGGCGCAGAAAATTAGCCAAAAGCGAAGCAGAGAAAATGTTGGAGGCAAGCCTGAAAACAGGCTTGCGCGAAGGTTTCATCAAGAAAACGGAATTGAATCGGGTCAATGTGGACAGTACCGTTCAAGAAAAAAACAGTTCGGTATCCGACCGATGCCCGGCTTTATGACCGGATGCGGGAGCGTCTGGTAAAATCCGCACGCAAAAATGGTATTGTCCTGCGCCAGACTTACGAGCGAATCAGCAAGAAAGAGCTTCGCTGCCAGAGCGGATATGCGAAGACCAATCAATTCAAACGTCTAAGGAAATCAACCCGGCAGTTGAAAACTTTTCTTGGCCGTGTTGTTCGGGATATTGAGCGAAAAATCACCACTTCACCCCCCGAATTGCAATATTTACTTGAACTTGGCAAGCGGCTTCTGACGCAGCAACGAACCGATAAGAAGAAGTTGTATTCGATTCATGAACCACGTTTTTTTGCATAATCGACTAATCTATCATTTTTCAACTGATTTTCAAGTTTCGACACATCAAATCTGTGCAATTTCCCGGATATTGTCTGACTTTTTCAAGCCTTCATTCCGTCAAAAGTGCGCAGTTCCACGGACGTTATCAGCTATTTTGAAGAGAGAAAAAAATTGACCGGAAGTGTTCAGAAACTAATTAGCCGGAGCGGTCAGGAACAATAAAAATGAGTTCAATCGCATGTGGCATATTTCCTGCTTGAAAATTTTCATAAACAAAAGGAGCTTTTATGACGGAAAAAATTCCGACTCAGAACTTTGTTGGAGAATACAGAGTTCTTTACCATGCGTTTCACCAGCTCAACCGACTCTGCTGGCAGAACCGACTGCCGCTCTGCCGGATAGAAATTTACAGTCATCGGGGAGGGCGAGTTTTGGCTTGTGCCGTCAACGGGAAGCCTTACCTGATCAGATTCAATCTTCCGTATCTGGCTCACGGGGATGATGGCGGTTTTATTGCAGTAATGGCGCATGAAATGACGCATATCTGGCAATACGAAAAAGGGGGGCCGGGCGGACACCGGGCGGATTTTAAAAACGAGATGTTCCGGATCGGCGTCGAGTACAAGCAGCTCTGCGGTCCACGCTGGATCCGTCCGGATTCAGCCGTCGGCTACTGTGTCAACGTACGCAGACTCATGCAGCAGGACTGTTCCGCCGCGCTCAGGGTGATCGCGCAGAAACGATGCAGCAAAAAACGCGACCGCGAATATTTTGGAATCATCAGAAGAGAACTGTTTTAACAGAGAAAGGATTCATTCTATGGATAATTCAAACACAAATTTACTGATTTTCGCCATTCAGGAAGGCAAGATCGATACGATCCGCTTTCTCCTCAAATGCGGAGTCCCTGTAGCGGAGGAAGTTTTTCAGGCCGCAATCGAAACGGACGAGGTCGAAATTATCGAGCAGTTTGTCGGGCGGATGAAAGCGGAACTGCCTGTCCGGAATTTTCTTGCAGAGGCAAAATCGGTTGAAACGGCAAAATGGTTGATTGAACAGGGCTTTCCCATCGACCAGCCTTCATCGCTCAGCAAACAGCTTCCATATGAAACATCTGAAATTCCGGAGGTTGCCGCTTATCTCAAGGACCGCTGGCTTAAACTGCATCCGCCGCTTCCGGCGGTCATCCCGCACTCTGGAACTGGGGCGGGGGCAGAAGAGCTGCAGTTCTCCAATTCGCAGATGACGATTCAGGAACTTCATCCAGTCGATTGTGATCCGGCAACAGGAGGTTTTTCGATTGAATACAATGGAGAAGTCTTTCAGGTGACCAAACGATTCCTCTCCAGTTTCGCTCGGAAGCTGAAAGTCTCTACAAACATCTTCCGCTACTTCTCCGGAGAAGAGGTCTTTGACCGCGTGGCGAAATACAATCCGGATTTACGCCTGCGCGCAACGTTCGATCATCAGGCTGGAGAGATTCTCGGTGTAGTCGAGGCGAACAAAAAGATTCTGCCCCCCGAAATTGCCCGCCGGATTTTCGCTGAAGACCCGCGCACACAGGAGCTGCAATACCGGAATGGTATCATTTCCGCACGGATGGTTCTGGATGAAAATTTCTCAATTGCCGGAGACAGTGATTACACCCGCAAGCTCACCCTCCATTATCCGGTTGACGGCGTCAGCCTTCCCTCCTTTTATCTTGCTGTCGAGCGGCAGATCTGTTCCAACGGCGCGACGATGCTTGCGGATGCTTTCCGGACAGAAATCGAAGTCAATGACAACTCCGGTACGCATCTTTCGCGGCTGGTCTCCTCGTTCAGTAACGAGCATGGGTTCCGGACCATGCAGTCCAGACTCCGCGTCGCCCACGAAACACGCGCCTCCATTCATGAACTTCTGGTGGTTCAGGAGCTGATTCAGACTCTGATATCCTCCAAGTCCATGTACAGCCGGGTCAATGAACGGCTGGAGCAGATGGCGGGTGATCCGTGCGCACAGTACGAAATCACCTCGCTGAACAACATCAATGTCAAACGCCGTCCGCTGCTCCCCGTCCAGTGTTCCGTCAGCGACCTTATCAATTTCTGCTCGGAACTGACGACGCATCACGAGAAGGAGCTTTCCTCGCCCGAACGGATTGATGGGCTGATCGGACATATGCTGTCGCATGAATTCGATCTGGAGGATATGTATCACACTAGAAAAACGGCACGGGCATTCTTCCTGGAAAATCTGGATTCCGCAGATCAGACGGAGGAGTTTGCCGGATGAATGACTTTCATTTTGAAGAGCGTCCGTACCAGACAACCGCCGTTCAGGAAGTGCTGGCGGAATTTGCTGCGGGACGCAAATCGGTCCTCCTGGAGTCGCCTGTCGGCTCCGGGAAAACCATCATGGGACTGATGATCATCCGGGAACTGCAGGCGAACAGCAGGACTCCGCTGACGGTCAACTGGGTTGCGTCCAGAAAACATATTCTCGACCAGACCCGGCTGGTTAATGAAATGTATTTCCATTGCGATCTCCGTTATGTTTCTGTCTTCAGCTCCAAGCCTCCGAGTGCGGATATGATTGTGCTTGACGAAGCGCATCACGAGGCAACGCAGAGCTGTATCGATATGTACGAAAAAACAGGCAATTCGCTGACGCTCGGACTCTCCGCAACTCCGATGCGGACCGATCGGATGCGTCTTTCATTTCAAAACAACGTGGAGTGCTGCGGGATTCAGCAGCTGATTCATATGGGTGTGCTTTCTCCCTACGACTCCTACAAATTGCCGGTCTGGGATCTGAAATTCATGGAAAAAATCTTCTGCGAAAATCCGGAGAAATGGGGAAAGACAATCGCGTTTTTCTCTCGCATCGACGAGTGTAACCACTTCCGCAATGCCCTTGAAAGTTCCGGAATCCGCTGCGAAGTTGTCACCGGATCAAGCAACAAAGACAAACAGCTCGACCTTTTTGCGCAAGGAGATGTTCAGGTTGTTGCAAACGTTTCCGTGCTAACCGAGGGCTTTGACCTCCCGGAACTCCAAAGTGTGTTCCTGCGCGACGCCTCGCGTCTGCCCACAATCCAGATGGTCGGACGCGGTCTGCGCAAGGCCCCAGGCAAAACGTCGTGTGCGATTGTGCAGAGCAGCAAGAGCGCGTATCCAGTGGAGCGGATAGCCGCTCCACGTCAGAGTTTCCGTTACATGAAGGAGAAATGGCTCTCCTGCGGCGGCGATACGCAGGTCATTCTCGATACGGTTGAGGAGACCCTGTCGCGTCTTGAGAAGCGCGGGAAACTGAACTTGGGGAAAAAACATCGGTTCGGTCCCTTCGTACGTGAGGTGAGGGTGAGGTAAAAAACGATACGACATCCGGTGGGGAAAACGAAGGAAATAATTTGGTATGACATCCCATGGCAGAGGTGTCATGTAAAAATAACGATAAAACAGGAGACCTATAAAGGAGTCTGTGTAACGAATTTTCTGTAAAATCGCAAAGGGAGCCAGAGCGAGGAGGCACTTGAATTGGCAAAAATGTGATAAGTTCTCCGAACTGCTTTATTAACCTTCCCTGAAAACAAAACGAAAGGACTTATCACAATGGAAGAATTTAGCATGCCTCAGTCAATTTTGCAAATCGTTTCTGAAAAAGGTTTTGACGGTCTGCGTGAAATCAATGCAGATGCTTTTCAACGAAGCAATGAAAATGGAACGTGAAAACAGTCTCCACGCAAGTCAGTATCAGCGTACGAATTTGCGAACTGACCACGCCAACGGGTTCAAACCGCGTACCATCAGTACGCTTCAAGGCGAGATTCAACGGTCCATCCCGCAAACACGAAATGACTGTTTTTATCCGTCCTGCCTTGAAAAAGGGATGCGCAGTGTGCTGAGCGTGAGTGTGGAACTCTCGGAAGCGGAGGCGCATTGGCGTAAGTTCCTGGAGTCGCTGATCGCCACGGCGCTCCTGATCGAACTGGACGAAAAGCGGCTTGCCGATGGGAAGGTCTATCTGAAAGGTTGACGGCAGAGATTCGGAGAATTTACAGAAAAAACGTTACGCACCCCAGTTCATGGCAAAGCCCCTCGAAGAGGCCAAAAAAGGCTGATCGAAGGCTTGGTTTTTCAACATGACACAGCAAAATAACCCCGGAAATCTTTCGTCCGGCAGTTGAAAAAACGGATTTCCGATGTAATTTTCCCTTGTATGAATCAAATTAAGGAACGTTGCTTTGAAAACAAGAGATCTGTATACTGTAGTGGAGTTCGGAACCTCCAAAATATGCGTCCTTCACGGCGGACGCGACAAGGGAGGAAAACCAACCGTCTTCGGATGGGGGTCGCGAGACGCGGCGGGCGCCGTCGTCAAAGGAGAAATCATCGACCTTCCAGCGGCGGCAAAAGCTCTCACCGGAGCGCTCGAAGACGCCGACAACTCCGCCGGCGGACTTTTCGAAAGAGATCAGGTGTTCTTCCTCGTATCCGGACGCGGAATCGCGACCAGACAGGGCGAAGGAAATGTCACGATCTATGACTCCGACCGGAGAATCACTCTCAATCATATCGCGGAAGCGGAGGAAAAAGCTTCCTGCATGTCGCTTTCCGCGGATCAGTGTCATCTCGCTTCATTCACCTCGTATTTCGTGCTCGACATGAACACCCGCGTCAAAGATCCCTGCGGACACTGCGCAAGCCGCCTCGACGCATTCATCCATATCATTCTCGCCGAACGCGCAAAAGTCGACACCATGCGCGGAGCCATCCGCGAATTCGGATTCGAACAGGAAATCCAGCCCGTCTTTTCCGGTATCGCCGCCGCTTACGGAACCCTCACCCACGACGAAAAAGAACAGGGAACTCTGCTCATCGACGTCGGAGCGGGCGTCTGCGACTACATCCTCGTTCATGAAGACGGCGTTCTGATGAGCGGCGTTCTTCCCATCGGAATCAACAACCTCGTCAACGACCTCGCCGTCGGGCTCGAACTCACGCAGGAGCAGGCGCGCAAATTTCTGCTCGAAGGACGCTTTGAACAGGTCAAGCGCAACGGCGAAGCATTCCTGCCGCTCCCGGTGTCGTCCGAACAGCACCGCGCAATCCCCGTCAGCTCCTATGAACGGATCGTGGAACTCCGGCTCAATGAAATGTTCTCCATCCTCAAAGAGGAGGTCGAATCGCGACGGCTCGGATCGTATCTCCGGAGCGGAATCGTGCTGACAGGCGGCGGATCGCTGCTCCAGTCCGTCATGGATTCCGCGCGCAACACCTTCCGCACGCATATCCGGCGAGGAGATCCGCTCGAACTCAGCGGAGCGATCACCGGGCTCGACAACCCCCGCTTCACTGCCCTGCTCGGCGCGCTCAACTACTCCCTCCAGGCGGACGACGCGCGGAACGGAAGCAAAGGCATGGCGAAAGTCGCCGACGCTCTCGAAGGCATCGGCGGAATCTTCAACAAACTCAAAGACGTGACAAAGGCATTCAAATTATGAGCAAAGCGGATGATGTTCTGATACTTGGAATCGGCGGAGCCGGAAGCCGCGTAATCTCCGCGCTCATCGCCGAAGGATGCGAATACGCCCTCGGGGCAATCGATACCGACCGCGACGCGCTCGACCCGCTGACCGCGAAAAACATTCCCTGCATTCTCGCCGGTTCCGGATGGACCTGGCGCGAAGGAAGCGGATGCGGCGGCGACGTCATCCGCGGCGAACAGGCCGTCGCAAGGGAACGGCTCGCTCTCGGAAATCTGATGGCGGGGAAATCCCTCCTGATCGTCGTCGGGGGACTCGGCGGCGGCGTGGCCACCGGCGGAGTGCGCACACTCGCAAGCGTGGCGCGAACCCTGAATCTGCCCGCCGTCTTCCTGCTGACGACGCCGTTTTCATTTGAATCGTTCGCCCGGCGCAAATCCGCGGAAGACTGTCTGGACGATCTGCTCCCCGTCGCCGATATCGTCATGCGGATGCCGAACGATCTGCTCTTCTCCATGCTCCCCTCGGAAACCCCGTTTGAAGAGGCGTTCGCCAAGTCGAGTCTCGAACTTGCCCGCAGTGCGGCGGGCGTGGCGGGAATGCTGAGCTGTGAAAACACGCTCGGCTCCGACTATGCCACCTTCATGGCGGCGCTCAAAGGCAAAAAATGCTCCTGCGGGATCGGCGTCGGATACGGTGAAAGTTCCGATGGTCCCGACCGCTGCGGAATTGCCGTCGAACGGATGCTCAGTTCGCCCTTCCTCGGCGGGACATTCAAACGCGAAACCACGGACGCAGCAGCAGCCACCATCTCCGGCGGCCCAGACCTCGAACTCGGAGAAGCCAAACGCACGCTTGAAAACATCGCCGCAATGCTCCCGAAAAAAGTCGATCTTCTCACCGGAATCTCCATCGGCGAACATATCCGCGACCGCGTCCAGGTGACCGTCATCCGGATCAAATTCGACCAGAGCACCCAGCCTCAGCCGCGCAAGGAGAAAACCGCCGGACGGCGCAAGAACGCCCGCGCCGTCGAAACCCCGGGAGCGCTCGAACAGGGGCTCTTTGAACTCCAGACCTTCGACAAAGGCGTCTTCTCCGGCGTCGCTCCGACCTTCTGCAAAGGCGAAGATCTGGATATTCCGACCTATCAGCGGCGCGAAATCACCATCAACAAGGGAGTCCTGTCCCGATGAAGATTCTCCCCGCCATTCTCCCCGTGCTTCTGCTCTGCGGCTGTTCCAAAGCCGTTCCGTTTCCGCATCCCGACGGGAACGAAGCGCTGAAACACGCAAAGGAGCTCGCGCTCATTGTGCCGCGTCACTCCGGCTCCGAAGGGGCGAAGCTGGCGGCGGAACAGATCGAACGCAAGGCGAAAGAGCTTTCCGCATTTCAAGTCTCCGCCGACGTTTTCCGGGCGCAGACGCCCGCCGGAAACCTGACTTTCCGGAACATCTCCGCCGTGCTCCCGGGCAAATCGGCAAAATTCATCGTCGTCGGAGCTCATTACGATGCGAAAAAGCTTGACTCCGTCCCCAACTTCCAGGGAGCAAACGACGGAGGCTCCGGCGTCGGTGCGCTCCTCGCCATGATGAAGGCTCTTCAGGATGCGGGAACCGTTCCGCCTCTCGAACTGCGCTTTGTCTTCTTCGACGGCGAGGAAGCCCGGATTCTCTACACAGACGGAGACGGTTTTCACGGCAGTCAGCGCTATGTCTCCGAACTCCGCCGCAGGAACGAACTCCGGAACTGCCGCGCCATGATTCTGCTCGACATGGTCGGCGACGGCGATCTGAAGTTCGCCCTCCCGCCCGATACCGATCCGATCCTCGCCGCAACCGCAATGAAAGCCGCGCATGAACTCGGCTACGGCAAAAACATTCAGCTCAACGGCCCGCAGGTCCTTGATGACCACACCGCATTCCAGAACGCCGGAATCCCCGCAATCGACCTCATCGACTTCGAGTACGGACCGGACAACATCTACTGGCACACCGCCGGGGACTCCGTCGACAAACTTTCCGCGAACAGCCTCGGAATTTCCGCGGCGATCGCTTTGAAAATGGTATGGAAACTTACAGGAATGGAACCATGAACGTTTACACCGACGACCACACGGAGTATGAAGCTCAGCGAATCTTCTGCATCGGTCTGAACTACTTCGACCATGTGCAGGAGTTCCCCGGCGACAAGCCGGAACCCGTCATTTTCATGAAACCCGTCACCTCAATCGTCCCCGAAAACAGTCCCGTCGCGGCGGTCTTCCACGGGGAAACCGTTCATTACGAAACTGAACTGACCGTTCTGATCGGCAAGGAAGGCATTCCCGCGGACGCGGCGGACGCCGTCAGCTATATCGCCGGACTCGGAATCGGACTCGACCTCACGCTCCGCGAAACCCAGAGCCGGATCCGACCGATGCGCTCCCCCTGGGAAATCTCGAAGTCCTTCGACGGCGCGGCACCCTGCTCGGTCTTCCACCGCTTCGACCCCGCAATCGACAAACTCGACGCTCTTGAATTCGCCGGAACCGTCGGAGGAACCCTGCGTCAGCTCGGAGAGACCAAAAAGATGATCTCCCCCATTCCGGAACTTCTGCTTTACATCTCCGGATACTGGAAACTGCGCAAGGGCGACATCATCTACACCGGAACGCCTTCCGGCGTGGGCCCGCTCAAAAAAGGCGACGTCATCGAACTTCGCGACCACCGGAAACAAATTCACACGTGGATCGCAGAATAATTTCAAAGGAGGTTTCTCATGATGAAAGTTGTACAATGCTGGGACGACGGAGTGATCAACGATCTGCGTCTCACCGGAATGCTGCGCCAGTACGGCGCGAAAGCCACCTTCAACCTCAACCCCGGTCTCATGGGCGAAGAACGGATCCCCTGCACCTGGACGCGCCCCGGCGACACCGGCTGGAGCCACCGCGGATTCCGTTCCGGAAAGCTCGCGCTCAAGGACATTCCCGAAGTCTATCAGGGCTTCGAACTCGCATCCCACTGCTGGAAACACGAAAACGCGGGATCCGTCCCCGACGCCGACTGGATCAAGTCCGCGCTCGACGCCCGTCACTATCTCGAAGACATCGTGCAGCGTCCCTGCCGCGGATTCGCCTGGCCCTGCGGCGTGACCACACCCGAAACGATCCGTCTGCTTCACGAAAACGGCTTTGCATACGCCCGCAATACAAAAAACACGGACAACGTCACCGCCTGCACCGAACCGATGGAGCTCGCAACCAACTGTCATTATCAGGACGGCGCATTTTACCGCAAGTATGAAGAAGCCAAGAAAAACGGCTGCAAAGTCTTCTACTTCTGGGGACACAGCTACGAAATGTTCGAGTATGAACCGCTCTGGCAGCAGCTCGAAGACAAGATCCGCTACATCACCGAAGACCCCGATGCGGAGTGGGCGAACGTGATCGACATCGTTCCCCTTCTCGGCAAGTAAAACAAGGAAACGGACCATGAAAAACTGCATTTTCTGCAAAATCGTCGCGGGTGAAATCCCCTCCGTCAAAATTTATGAGGACGATCTCGTTCTCGCGTTCCTCGACATCTCCCCGATCAACTTCGGACACACCCTCGTCATCCCCAAAGAGCACAACACCAGCGTCGCCACAATCCCCGAGGCAACCGGCGGACGCATGTTCCGCGTCGGCTCCCGAATCGGCGTCGCCATGCGCCGCGCGCTCGACTGCGACGGATTCAACCTCCACCTCTCCGACGGAACCGTCGCCGGACAGGTCGTCATGCACGCACACCTCCACATCGTCCCGCGCTGGACGGACGACGGATTCCACTGGAACTGGCGTCAGCTCAAGTACGCTTCCGACCAGGAACGCACCGAAATCGCGGAAAAGATCGTCAAGCACTTCAAGCTCGAAACCCAGCCGGGCGACGCTCCCGCGGAAGCACAGGACGCCGCCGGTGAAGATCACGGAGCATAAGCATGGCGTTTTTTGAATGCAACATCCATTCGGACTGCCTCGGCATGGCGACGACGATCAACGTTCTCATGCCCCAGAAGAGCGCGACGCAGATCGGCATGGACGGCTCGGCCGCCGCTCCCGAAGGCTCGCCCGTGCTCTATCTGCTCCACGGCTGTTCCGACGACCAGTCCATCTGGATGCGCCGCACCTCCATTGAGCGGTATGCGGCGACCTGTGGAATCGCCGTCGTCATGCCGTTCGGCGCGCGCAGTTTCTACAACAACACCTCCGACGGCTCCCGCTGGTGGGATTACATCTCCGAAGAACTGCCCGCGATTCTCCCCGGCTTCTTCAACGTCTCCACAAAGCACGAAGACACCTTTGTCGCCGGGCTTTCGATGGGCGGATTCGGAGCATTCAAACTTGCGCTGAATCATCCCGAACGCTACGCCGCGGCGGCGAGCCTCTCCGGTTCGCTCCGGAACGACTGGCTCCACAAAGGCAACCCCGCGCTCTACACGGCGGATTTCGGACCGCTCGAAACGCTGCCCGGTTCCCCGAACGACCTTTTCGCCATGGCGTCCAAAGTCGTCGAATCCGGCGCGCCGCGTCCGAAACTCTTCCAGGCTTGCGGAACCGAAGATTTCCTCTACCGGGAAAACATCGAATTCCGCGACCATCTGCGGAAGATCGGCTACGAAAACACCTACGTCGAAGGCTCCGGCACTCACTGCTGGGAATACTGGGACGCCCGCATTCAGGACGTTCTCAAATGGCTTCCGCTGAAAGGCAGGGCATGAGCGTACGCAAATTCCGCTGTGATATTCTCGACCGCGTTGAACCCGGCGCGGAAGTGACGCTCGACCGGAGCGAGGAGACGCATCTGTTCAAGATTCTCCGCGCAAATCCGGGCGACGTCGTGGATCTGCTCGACGGGTGCGGCAGAATCGCATCCGCCGAGATCCGCCCCGGACGCACGCTCATCATCCGCGACATCCGCACGCTCGAACCGCCCGCAAGACGCGTTCATCTCTACATCGCGCCTCCGCGCAGGCAGAAAATGGATTCCGTCCTGCGCGAGGCGACCGAACTCGGCGTCTGGCGGATTGTCCCGATGGTCTGCGAATTCAGCGTCTCCGAACCCGATGCTTCATCGGTTGCCGGACGCTGGGCGGATGCGATGTTTGAAGCCTGCAAGCAGTCTGGCAACGTTTTCCTTCCGCAGACGTCTGCGCCGCTCCCGTTTGCAGCGGCCGTGGCGGATGCGGCGTCCCGCTGCGATGAGCTCCGTTACGGCTCCCCGAACGCCTCCGAAGCGGCTGAAGACCTGGCGGAAAACATCGCGTGGTTTGTCGGTCCCGAAGGCGGATTTTCCGAAACGGAGGAGAAAAAACTTCTTGAAACTGGCGCAAAACCGCTGCGCATCGGGCGCTGGATTCTGCGCGTGGAAACCGCCGCCGTCGCGGGGATTGTGAAATTAACAGAATTCTAACGAACCGCTGACACAGGATTCATTCTGAGCAGATATAGTATTCGGAAACTGAACCAACATCCGGAGGCGGAGTATGAGCAAAGGACGCATCCTCGTTGTGGACGATGAGGAAGACATTCTCGAACTGGTAAAATACAATCTTGAGCGCGAGGGCTATCTCGTGGACTGCGTGGGGACCGGCGAAGAAGCGATCGAACGGGCGGCCGCGATCCGCCCCGACGGAATTCTTCTCGACCTCATGCTTCCCGGAGTGGACGGCATCGAAGTCTGCCGCGAACTGCGCAAGAATCCCGACACCTGCACCATTCCGATCATCATGATGACCGCGAAAGGCGAGGAAGCCGACGTCGTCTCCGGACTCGAAGTCGGCGCCGACGATTATGTTCCGAAACCGTTCAGCACGAAAGTACTGATCGCACGCCTCCGCGCCCTCCTGCGCCGCACGGCGGAGAAAAAGGACGAGGAAGCCGGCGAACTGATCCGCCGCGGCACGTTTGTGCTCGATCTCGGGCGGCGCGAAGCTTCCATAGCCGGCAAACCGCTCGACCTCACCTTCACCGAATTTGAAATCCTGCGTCTGCTCGCCAAACGCCCCGGCTGGGTCTACAGCCGCAGCCGGATCGTGAACGAAATCAAGGGCTCCGACTACCCGGTAACCGAACGCGCAGTTGACGTCCAGATCGTCGGCCTCCGCAAAAAACTAGGCGACGCCGACCTCATCGAAACGGTCCGCGGCGTCGGATACAAATTCAAAAACAACTGACGGAGCTGAACAATGGGAAAGCGTCTTTTCTTTCAGATCTATCCGGCGTTCCTTCTTCTGATCGCCGTCACCATCATTCCGACCGCATGGTTCGCCACAGGCATCTTCCGCGAATTTCACATTGATTCCATCCGCGAGGGAGTTCTGCACCGCGCCGCGATTCTGCAGCCGGTTCTGCTCGAAAAAATCAACACGCCCGGCTTCCTCAAATTCTGCGACAGGACGGCGGCGGCTTCAGGCGCGAGACTCACGGTCATCGACGCCAAAGGAAAAGTTCTCTACGATTCCAGCAGCGACTATGCCCACATGCCGAACCATGAGGAGCGCCCCGAACTGAAAAACGCGCTCGACGAGCACAAGCCCGCCGTCTCCATGCGCTACAGCTCCACCCTCATGAAAGACATGCTCTATGTCGCCGAACCGCTGATTGACGACGCAGGCAACGCGGTCGGAGCCTTCCGTCTCTCCCTCCCGCTCGCGGCTGTGGATACGAGCATCGGCGCGCTGAAACTGAAACTCTTCGGCTTTGCGCTCGTCCTCGCCCTCGCCGCAATGGGAATCGGTCTCCTGATTTCCCGCCGCCTGAGCCGTCCGCTGGAGGAAGTCCGCCGCTCGGTCGTCCGCATGGCGGACGGAGACCTTGACCGTCATCTCTCCGAAACCGGTTCCATTGAGGAAATCAATGCGCTCGCCGCTTCCGTGAACTCGCTGGCGGTTCAGCTCAAATTGCGGATCGCCGACATCACCAGCCGCAAGAACGAGCTTTCCACCATTCTCGCCTCCATGTCGGAAGGCGTGATTGCGGTCGACCCCGATCTGCGCATGATTATCGTGAACCGTTCCGCTCTCGAAATTCTGAATCTGAAAATGGATTCCATCGAGGGACGCACACTCTACGAAGTGCTCCGCAACCACAAGATGCAGACCTTTGTGGAAAATCTGCTCGCCGGCAACGCCCCCGCCGAAGATGAAATCGAGTGGGACGCGGAGGAGAAACGCCGTCTCGTTCTGCGCGGCTCCATCATGACCGACCCCGACAGCGACCTGCCTTCCGGAGCCGTAGTCGTCATCCGCGACGTCACCAGAATGCGCAAGCTCGAAGAGATGCGCCGCGATTTCGTCGCCAACGTCTCGCATGAAATCAAAACCCCGGTCACGGCAATCAAGACCGCCGTTGAAACCCTCTCCGCCGAAGAAGACTCCTTCCCGCCGCCGCTCCGCAAGTTCCTTGAAATCATCGGCCGCCACGCCGACCGGCTCTCCGCGCTTGTCAGCGACGTGCTCAGTCTTTCCGCGCTCGAATCCAACCCCTCCGAACAGGGAATGCTCTTCAACTTCCGCAAAGAGAACCTCGCGGACATTCTGAAGACGGCGATTGAACTCTGCGCCAGCCGCGCCGAAAACGCCGGAGTGAAACTCCTCCTCGACTGTCCGGAAGACCTGACGGTCAATGCCGATTCCTCCCTTCTGGAACAGGCGGTTGTGAACCTCGTGGACAATGCAGTGAAATACAGTCCTTCGGGTGAAACGGTCCGCATCACCGGAGCTGAAACCGCCGCCCGCATTCTGATTGCGGTCGAAGATCACGGCTGCGGCATTCCGGAAAAAGAACACAAACGGATTTTTGAACGTTTCTACCGGGTCGACAAAGCGCGCAGCCGCAAGCTCGGCGGAACAGGACTCGGCCTTTCAATCGTCAAGCACATCGCCTTCGCCCACAACGGCAACGTCCGTCTGGAATCCGCTCCGGGAACAGGCTCGACTTTCATCATCGAGCTGCCCCGCGGCTGACTGTTCAGGTTCCAATGCGGCGGTTCTTCAGCTTTTCCCGCCGGAGATCCGCCCTTTGTTCGAGTCAAAAGTCATGCGGATCATCGCAAGCGGCATCCTCGGCAGCAGAAGCTTTTTGAAACATCCTCTTCCCCTGAGCTGCAAAAGCGCGGACTTACCCTCATCCAGGTTGAATTCAAACAGATAAAGCACGCATCTCCGTCTGAACGACCGCGCCGATGCAGAATCCCGGCAAACGGACCTCCGGACATCTCTTCCTCTCGCGGACTTTGCCGTAACGGCAGTCCCTCAACCACTTTTTGGCCGCAAAGCTTCTTTCTATACCATAACGCAATGGAGCCCGGAAGATTGTGCAAGTCCGCCGTCAGCAGGGTTCCCGCAGAATCGCAAGGGCTTCGCCGCACATGTGCAGAGACCCGGTCAGAACCGTAAGCTCCGGCTGCGGAAGCGACGACAGAGCTTCTTCAAGCGTGCGCGATGCCGACGGACAGTCCGCATACTGTTTCAGAAGCTCCGTCAAGTGCGCGGGAGAACAGACCGCACGGCCGGAACCGTCGAAGTCGATAAAAGAAAAATCCAGTGCGAGCGGCGCGAGAAAACGCAGGACCTCCGATGCGTTCTTGTCCGCGAAACAGCCGGAAACAAAGTGGAATCTTGCTCCCGGATAAAGTTCCCGCAGAGAAGCGGAAAGAGCTTCCGCGCCCTCGGGATTGTGCGCACCGTCGATCAGCAGATTCTTGTCCGGAAGGAACTGCATCCGGGCCGGCCACCGGGCATGCTCCAGAGACGACAGAGCCGTATGCAGCGGAAAGCCGAACTTCTCCGAAAGGATTTTCAGCGCGGCGGACGCCACTTTCGCATTGTTCCGCTGATATGCACCCGGCAGCGGGATGCGGACTGTTTCACCTTCCAGACTCAGCTCCTGACGCGGCGAACCGTCGGACAGATGAAAAATCCGGAAAGAGCCTCCGTAAGCGGAAACCTCCGTCAGCGGCGCACGGTGTTCCGCGGCCTCCCGGCGGATCACCTCCAGAGCTTCCGGCTTCAGCGGACCGCAAACCACGGGAACGCCGTCTTTGACGATTCCGGCCTTTTCCCCCGCAATCGCGGCAAGAGTCGAACCGAGCCACTCCGTGTGCTCCAGCGAAATGCCGGTAATCACCGAAAGCTCCGGCACGACGACATTCGTCGCATCCAGCCGCCCGCCAAGCCCGGTCTCCCAGACGACAAAATCGACGTCCTGCTGAGCGAACAGAACCGCGGCAATCGCGGTTGTAATTTCAAAATAGGTCGGTCCGTTCCCTTTCCCGCGCATGGATTCGACAACCGGACGAACCGTCTCGGCCGCCCGTTCAAACGGAGCATCGGCGACTGTCTTTCCGTTGATGCGGAAACGTTCGGCAAGACGGATCAGGTGCGGGGAAGAATAGAAACCCGTCGAATATCCGCAGCCGCGCAGCCCGTTCTCAAGAAAGGTGCAGACGGATCCCTTGCCGTTGCTCCCCGCGACATGGATGAAGCGGAGACTGCGCTCCGGATTGCCGAGACGCTTCAGGAGCTCCAGCATCCGGTCAAGCCCGAGATCAATCGCAAAGAAGCCGACCGAATCCAGCCATTTGAAATCCATCGGAACGGGACCCCTCAATAATAAAGAATTTCCGACCAGTCGGGCAGACTCAGTTTCGATTTGCCGCCGAGGATCTGGCGCGCCGTTCCCTTCCAGGTGTCAACGACATAAATGCCGTAGTTGCGGGAGCAGACCACATGACGGTTGTCCGGCGCCCACGACGGGCTTTCCCAGTCGCCCTTGCCGAGCTTCAGCGGTCCGTACTGCTGTTTCGACCGGGCCGGGGCTTTTCCGCCTTCCGCATCGACGACTGCAACCATGTAGTTCCCGAGCTTCGCGGAGTAGGCGATCTTGCCGTCCTTGCTCCAGGAAGGCGACACGCTCTCGCTGCCGAGCGCACCCGGAACGCGTTTCGCAAAGCCGCCGTTCGCGGGAATGATGTGCAGACGCGGACGTCCGGTTCCGGCGTCGGAGACGTAGCAGATGTACTTGCCGTCCGGCGACCAGGCGGGTGACGCTTCCACCGCTTTGTCGTTCGTCAGACGGCGCATTTCCGTGCCGTTGACGCTGCGGACATAGAGATCGACCTGGTTGTCCTTGCTGAGAATGAGCGCGACTTTCTGTCCGTCGGGGGAGATTCTGCCGCCGGCGTTAAGTCCGGTAAAACGGGCAAGGCGGCGGTTGCGCTGCGGATTCAGAGAGAGCTCGATCAAAGTCGAATAGGTGCGGCCGACATAGCTGTAGACTATGGAGCGTCCGCCCGGAACCCAGAGCGGATCAAGCGAGAGTCCGCCGTTCGCGGTGAGGCGGGTGACATTCGCGCCGTCGTAATCGCACATGTAGATTTCCTTCTGGAACTTTCCGGTCTCCGCGACGAAAATGATTTTGGTGGAGCAGATGCCGGGAATCTTGTAGAGAAACTTGAGCAGAGCGTCCACCGCGCGCTTGGAGGTTGCAGAGACGTCGGAACCCGTTGCGGCAATCGTGGTGATGCGCATTCCCGCGCCGTTGGAAAGATCAAGCTGAACGGAATTGCCCGAAGCGGAACCGGAAACGACATAGTTGGAGACGCCGTTGCGGACGATATCGAACCAGCCGCAGTTTTCAAGGTCGCGGGCCAGGTGGCGGTTGAGTTCCTCGCTGCCTTGAATGCCGCGGAACAGGAGGGTGTCGTTGATCGCCGTCTGCGCACCGACGGTGTGGTCGACGATGTCGGCGAACGAGGTTATTCCGAATACGAGAGCGAGAGCCAGGAGAAAAATCCGCATATCTGTTTCCTTCCGTTTTTAGATTTTCCGTTTTACAAGATTAAAGTATAGCGCAAAGGTCCGTAAATTCAAGAGAGGATTATAAGTTTTTTTTCGTATGAAACTGGATTTTTTTAAAAAACAGGCTACTGTATCGGGATGTACTGAAAGGAGCTTCTATGCTGTTTTACATATTATACAACCTGTTCTTTCCGCTGGCGTTCCTGTTTTTCCTGCCGGGACTGCTCGTCAAGCTGATCCGCCGTCCGGGAATCAAACGCTCTTATCCGGAACGCTTCTCCATTTTCTCCAAAGAGAAAAAGGCGCGCCTGAAAGCGCTCGACCGCCCGGTCTGGATGCATGCGGTAAGCGTCGGCGAAACCAATCTCGCACTCACCGCCCTTCAGGCGTGGCGCAAAGTCAACCCGAACCGCCGTTTCGTTCTCTCGACCACCACGACGACCGCGCAGGAAATCGCGCAGAAGAAAGTGCCCGACGGCGTGGAAGTCATCTTCTGCCCCATCGACTTTCTCCCGTTCGTCCGCCGCGCCTTCAACCTGATTCAGCCCTCCGGTCTCATCATTTTCGAGACGGAAATCTGGCCGAACCTGCTGAACACCGCAAAGAGACGGGGCATTCCGCTGGCGCTGGTCAATGCGCGCATGTCCGACCACTCCATGCACGGATACCGCCGCTTCCGCTTCTTCTTCGCGCCGCTTCTGCGCTGCTTCGACGCAATCTGCGTGCAGACCGGGGCCGACCGGGAACGCTATCTCATGGTCGCGCCCGACATGGCGGACCGCATCAGCGTCGGCGGAAACATCAAATTCGACCAGCGCGTGCCGGACAACTTCAAGCTTCCCGATCTCACGCAGGTCTTCCCCCCCAGCGCCGCGCCGGTCATCATCGGCGCAAGCACACACTTCGGCGAGGAGAAAATGATCGTGGAAGCCTTCCTCAAACTCCGCGAACAGTGCAAAGACGCCGCGCTGATCCTCGTCCCGCGCCACGCCGAACGCGGAGCCGAACTCGCAGAACTGCTCAAAGCGAACAAACTCAATTTCATCCGCCGCTCGACCGGAGAAAAATCCGGAGATTTCAAATTCGCAGACTGTCTGCTCGCCGACACCACAGGCGAACTGCTCGGATTCATCGCGGCGTCGGACATCGTCATCATGGGCAAAACCCTTGCGGGAAACCGCGACGGACAGAATATCATCGAACCCGCCGTGCTCGGCAAGGCGATCGTCTGCGGACGCGAACTGCGCAATTTCCGCGAGGCCATGGATATTCTCAAGAAGGCCGACGCCGTACTCACCGTAGAAACCTGCGAGGAACTCCGCCGCGCGCTCTACATGCTCTCCGCCGACACCGAACTGCGCAGCAAGCTCGGACGGCGCGCGCATGACGCCATCACCGCGCACAGCGGAGCCATCGCAAAAAATATCGAAATATTGGAGAAACTGTTTTGAAAACGCAAATGCAGTCGGCCCGTGAAGGGATCGTCACACCTCAGATTCAAACCGTTGCGGAAAAGGAGCTCCGCCCGGTCGAATTCATTCTGGAGCGTGTTGCGGACGGACGCATTGTCATCCCCGCCAACATCAACCACAAAAACCTCGTCCCGATGGGCATCGGACGCGAACTTCTGACCAAGATCAACGCCAACATCGGCAACTCCTCCACATCCAGCTGCCCGCAGGCCGAAAAACGCAAACTCGACCAGGCGGTCCGCTACGGTGCGGATACCGTCATGGACCTCAGCACGGGCGGAGACATCGACCTCATCCGCTCCTCCATCATCGCCGCAAGCCCGATCCCCGTCGGAACCGTCCCCGTCTATGAAATCGTCGCAAAATACGGAGCCGACAACTTCGACGAGAAAACTGTCGTCGACACGATTCTCTCCCAGGCGAAACAGGGCGTCGACTACATGACCATTCACCCGGGGCTGCTTCACAAGCACGTTCCCGCCGCGCTCAAACGCGTTCTCGGAATCGTCAGCCGCGGCGGTTCGCTGATCGCCCGCTGGATGGACCGTTACGGCAAGGAGAACCCCTTCTATTCCGCGTTCGACGACATCCTCAACATCTGCCTCGACTACGACGTCACCCTCTCTCTCGGCGACGGTCTCCGCCCCGGATGTCTCGCGGACGCCAGCGATGAAGCGCAGTTCGCGGAACTCGACACCCTCGGCGAACTCGTCCGCCGCTGCCGCGCGGCAGGCGTGCAGTCCATGGTCGAAGGCCCCGGACACGTCCCGTTCAACGAAATCGAAATGAACATGAAGCGCGAACAGGAAGTCTGCGGCGACGCTCCGTTCTACATTCTCGGACCCGTCGTCATCGACTGCGCTCCGGGTTATGACCACATCGTCGCCTCCATCGGCGGAACCGCCGGCGCATACTACGGAGCCGCCATGCTCTGCTACGTCACACCCATGGAACACATCGGACTGCCCGAAGCGGAAGACGTCCGCAACGGCGTGATCGCATTCAAAATCGCCGCTCACGCCGCAGACGTCGCTCTCAAGAAACCGGGCGCAATCGACCGCGACAACGCCATCGGACGCGCCCGTGCGGAATTCGACTGGGACAGGCAGTTCGAGCTCGCGCTCGACCCCGACCGCGCACGCGAATACCGCAAACGCGCCATCGACGCCTCCCAGGTCAAACCGCAGCACGGCTCCAAGTACTGCACCATGTGCGGCCCCGACTTCTGCTCCATGCGCATCAGTTCCGACCTGAAGAACGGAAACAGACAATGACCGTTTCCCCCGACGACTCCGCCGCGCCGTTTCTCAATGACGAGTACTTCATGCGCGCGGCGCTTCGTCTGGCGGAAACCGCCGCGGCAAACGACGAAGTCCCCATCGGCGCCGTCGCCGTCAGAGACGGCGTCATCATCGCCCGCGGCTGGAACCAGGTCGAAACGCTGAAAGACGCCACCGCGCACGCAGAACTTCTCGCCATGACAGCCGCCGCTTCCGCAGTCGGCGACTGGCGGCTCGACGGAGTCACGGTCTACGTAACGAAAGAGCCGTGCGCCATGTGCGCGGGCGCCCTCGTGAACACCCGCGTCGACCGGGTTGTCTATGGAATGGCGGATCCGCGCTCCGGCTGTGCCGGATCGGCGCTGGATGTAACCGGTTTTCCGGGCATGCTTCACCGCGTCCAGGTCACAGGGGGCGTGCTCGAAGAGGAATGCAAAGCTTTGGTCCGCGCGTTTTTCGCGCGGGTCCGTAAAAAATAACAAGGTGCCGTTATGGGAAAAATCTCTCTGATTCCGCTTCTGATCGCCGGGCTCTTCCCCGTTCTCTTCGCGCAGGAAAACGCTCCGCGGAAGGAAGAACCGTACAAAAACATCTCCGTCTTCATGCACACCATACAGATCCTCCGCGAAAAATATGTGGACAAAGAGAAGACTTCCTACGAAAATCTCCTGCGCGCCGCCATGCGCGGAATGCTTCAGGAGCTCGATCCCTTCAGCACCTACGAAACTCCGGAGGAATTCAAAAACACCGTCGACGACTCCCGCGGGAAATTCCCCGGAATCGGCGTAACGGTCTCCACAAAAAACAACGCCGTGGAAATCGTCGATGTCCTTGAAGGCGCCCCCGCGATAAAAGCCGGCCTCAAGCCCGGCGACGTCATCATCGAAATCAACGGAGAAAATGCGCGGCATCTCTCCCTCAACGACTGCGTCTCCCGGATGCGCGGCAAGGAGGGAACCGTCCTCAAACTCAAAGTTTACCGTCCGGCGGAAGACCGCGAACTGAGCTTCAGCATCACCCGCGCGGAAATCCTCCTCTCCTCCGTGAAAGCCGTCGGCATGATTGCGGAAAAAACCGGCTATCTGCACATCACCGAATTCACCGCGACCACTGCGACGGACGTCGAAAAGGCTCTGTTCAAGCTCAAAGGTGAAGGCGCTGAGGGAATTATCATCGATCTGCGCAACAATCCAGGCGGGCTGCTCGACTCGGCGGTGGAAACCATCAGCCGCTTCATCCCCGCGGGGAAACTCGTCGTTTCCGTGGAAGGGCGCGCGGAAGAGCACGTCAAACATGAATCCGTCGGCTGCCGGAAAGATCTGGAAACTCCGCTCGTCCTGCTCGTAAACGAAAACTCCGCAAGCGCGGCGGAAATCCTCGCCGCCGGAATGCAGGACTTCAAACGGGCAATCATCGTCGGAACAAAAACGTTCGGGAAAGGGTCTGTTCAGATCATCATACCCCTTGCGGACGGCGGAGCGCTCCGCGTCACGACCGCGAAATACTACACGCCGAGCCGGCGTGTCATTCACGGCAAAGGGCTCATGCCGGACATTGAAGTGAAAACGACCCCCGCCCGGACCGCGGCGATCGCATTTCACCTTGCGGAACAGGGCGACAAGCTCCCGCTTCTCCGCAAGGAGAAGTATCATGATGTTCAGCTGGAACGCGGAATCGAGATTCTCAAGGGGGTGAACATCTTCCGCAAATCGGAAAAAGATTGAACTTTCGCCCTTTCGGCGATATATTACCATAACTGGAGGTGAAACCCATGCTCGGAGAACGGGATTACATGCGACGCAGACAGGAGCCGGAACAGACCGCGGCTTCCGGAAAGACGTGTCTTTATGCACTGATTGCAATCAATGTCCTGGTCTGGATGCTCAAAGAACCGCTCGCAGGCGACTTGGTTCTCAGCACGCATTACATACGGAATCTGGAACTCTGGCGCTTTGTGACGGCGGCGTTTACGCACGTCGATTTCTGGCACCTCTTCTTCAACATGTTCGGACTCTGGATGTTCGGTTCGATCTCCGCGCAGGTGCTCGGATGGAAAAACTTCCTGAATCTCTATCTCATCTGCGGAACGTTCGGAAACCTGCTCTGGTATCTGCTCAACCTCCACTCCGGCGGCTACCTGCTCGGAGCTTCCGGAGCCGTGGTCGGAATCATCATGGCAACCGCAATGATCGTCCCCGAAATGCGCGTCCTCATGCTCTTCTTCCCCGTCCCGATCAAACTCAAGACGATGGCGATCGTCTACATCATCCTCGAAGTGGTTCAGCAGATGACGAACTCCCATTCCGGCGTGGCATACCTCGCGCACATCGGCGGATTCATCGCAGGCTGTCTGTTCATGCACATCTTCCAGCCCAGGGAGATCAACTGGAGCCCTCTCGCATTCCTCTTCCGTCCGGGAACGCCGCAGAACACGCGCCGCGCACCGCGCGGATGGACGGTCTCCGATTATCACCAAAACAGCGGTCCCGTCTCGCAGAACGAACTCGACCGCATTCTCGACAAGCTTTCCAGAACCGGCATCAACAGCCTCACGGAAGAGGAGCTGGAGACGCTCCGGAAAGCCCGGGAACAGATGAAGTCCCGATAACACAGAAAGGTTTTTCCCATGAATATTCTCTGGGTCACAAGCGAAGCCGTTCCGTATGCGAAAACCGGCGGACTCGCGGACGTTTCCGCCGCCCTCCCCCTCGCACTCGCGGAACGCGGACACCATGTTTCCGTCGTCATGCCGTTCTACCCGCAACAGATGGGCAAACTCAACCTAAAATTCAACGAGGTCCACGAACTCCTCCGCGTCCCCTTCGGCGACGGCTGCGAGTGGGCGCGCGTCAACGTTCTCCGCACCCATGAGAATCTGACCTGGTACTTCATCGAATACAACCGTTTCTTCGACCGCCCGAAGCTCTACGACTGGGACGGACGCGAATACGCCGACAACGCCCAGCGCTACATCTTCCTCTGCCGCGCCGCAATGGAGCTCGCCGTCAACTTCCGTCTCGCCCCCGACGTCCTCCATGCCAACGACTGGCACGCCGCGCTCTGCTGCGTCTACCTCCGCTCCGCCCTCTATTCCGGCAACGAGCAGTTCCGCCGCACCCGCTCCGTCCTCACCATTCACAACATCGGATACCAGGGCAACTTCGACAAGGGAAATCTCTACTGGACCGGACTCGGCTGGGATTACTTCAATCACCTCTGCCTCGAATTCTACGACCGCCTGAACTTCCTCAAAGGCGGCATCATGTGCGCCGACATGGTCTCCACCGTCAGCCCCACCTATGCACAGGAGATACTCTCCTCCGATTACGGATTCGGGCTCGACGGAGCGCTCCGCGCACGCGCCGCGGAAGGACGCCTCCGAGGTGTCCTCAACGGGATCGACACCGCCGTATGGAATCCGGCGACCGACAGAAATCTCCCCGCGACCTTCTCCGCCGACGAGCTCGAAGGCAAAGCGGTCTGCCGCCGCGCTCTTCAGCAGAAGTTCGGACTCCCCGTCCGCGAGGATGTCCCCGTCTTCGCCGTCATCTCCCGTCTCGCATATCAGAAGGGACTCGACGTTTTCGCCTTCGGGCTCGAAGAGCTCCTGCGCGAATGCGACTACCAGTTCGTCGTCGTCACCTCCGGAGAAAAAGACATCGAAGGTTATCTGCAGTATCTCGCGCAGAAGCATCCGCAGAAATTCGGGCTCTATCTCGGCTATGCGGGCGAACCGCTCGCGCACCTCACCGAAGCCGGCGCGGACATGTTCCTCATGCCCTCGCGCTACGAACCCTGCGGACTCAATCAGATGTACTCAATGGCATACGGAACCCTGCCCGTCGTCCGTCATACCGGCGGACTTGCGGATACGGTGTTCAACTACAACCCGTCCACACTCGACCGCTCGACCGGATTTGTGCTCTGGGATCTCAATGCAGCGTCCCTGAACAACACCATCCGCTGGGCGGCAGACACCTGGCGGAACCGCCCCGGAGACTTCGCGAAGATGCGTCATAACGGCATGACGACCGACTTCTCCTGGAACCGTACAGCCTCCGAATATGAAAAGATGTATCTCGATGCACACCGCTGATTTTGACTACACGCTTCCCGAGGAACTCATCGCGCAGAATCCGCCCGAACACCGCGGAGATTCCCGCATGATGATCCTGAATGCAAAAACCGGCGGCTGCGAAATCGTTCCGTTCCGCCGGATCGTCGACTTTCTCCTTCCCGGAGACTGCGTCACGCTCAACAACACCCGCGTGATCCGGGCGCGTCTGTTCGCGCTCAAGGATACCGGAGCACACATCGAAATCATGCTCCTGCGTCCGCAGTCCGACCCGATGCGCTGGACCTGTTTCCTCAAACCGGGCAAACGCGCGCCCGAAGGAACCGTTCTCACTCTGCTGCACCGCGACGGGACGCCCGCGCCGTACACGGTCAGAGTCGTCGCGAAAGATCCCGCGGGTGAGTGCGTCGTGGAATTCGCCGGAGCCCCCGTCGACCGCATTCTCGACGACTGCGGACACATTCCGCTGCCCCCGTACATCAAACGCCAGAATCTGCCGCCGGACGCGGAACGCTACCAGACCGTCTACGCCGACCATCCCGGCGCCGTCGCCGCTCCGACGGCCGGACTGCACTTCACAAAAGAGATTCTCGCAGAACTGGAACAGAAAGGCGTGCGCCGCGCGGAACTCACCCTCCACGTCGGCCAGGGAACCTTCAAGCCGGTCACCGCGGATGAGATCACCGACCACAAGATGCACTCCGAAGAGTACATCTTTCCCGAAGCCGCCGCCGCTCTTCTGAATGAAACGCGCCGGAACGGACGCCGTGTCGCCGCAGTCGGAACGACCTCGCTGCGCGTTCTGGAGTCCTGCGTCAAGCCCGACCGCACATTCGAAGCCCGTACAGGAAGCACGGACATCTTCATTTATCCGCCGCATGAAGTTCTTTCCGCGGACATCCTGCTGACCAATTTTCATCTGCCGAAAAGCACGCTTCTGATGCTGGTCTGCGCGTTTGCCGGATATGAACACACGATGAACGCCTACCGCCTCGCCGTCCGCGAGCGGATGCGCTTCTTCAGCTACGGCGACTGCATGCTGATTCTAAAATAAATCGTTTCCTCACGTTTTTCATCGAACATTTAAGAGGAATCTTCTGTCTGTTTCAAACAGGCGATTTTATTTGCTGCAGATAAAAACACAGGGAGGATAAAAATTTATGCATCAGATTGTCACCATTTCGTCGTTCGTGTTTTTCACGGCTCTCGTCGCATTCGTCACATGGCTCATGACGCGCAAGGAGGACGTCAAGTCCAAAGAGGGCTATTTTCTTGCCGGACGCTCGCTGACCTATCCGTTCATCGCCGGCTCCCTGCTGCTTACGAACCTTTCAACCGAACAGATGGTCGGTCTCAACGGCTCGGCGTTCAAAGAGGGCCTCTGCGTCATGGCGTGGGAAGTCGTCGCCGTCATCGCTCTCGTCGCAATGGCAATGTTCTTTCTGCCGCGCTTCCTTAAAAGCGGCATTGCAACCCTTCCGGAATATCTGCACATCCGGTTTGACCGGACAACCGCAATCATCACCAATATCATTTTCCTTATCGCATACATGGTGATTCTGCTCCCGATTATTCTGTACACAGGCGCCGCCGGACTCAGCGGCATCATGAACGTTCCCGCCATCACGGGCATCCAGAGCTACATGGTCAACCTCTGGCTGATGGTCTGGTTCATCGGCATCGTCGGCATGATCTACGCGCTCTTCGGAGGACTCCGCTCCGTTGCTGTTTCCGACACCCTGAACGGCATCGGTCTGCTCATCGGCGGATTCATGATTCTCTACTTCGGCCTCCACGCCATCAGCGGCGGCGCGGGCTGGCTCCACGGACTCAACACCCTGGTTGAGGCGCTCCCCGACAAATTCAACTCCATCGGCGGTCCGAAGTCGGAAGTCCCGTTCGCCACGCTTTTCACCGGAATCCTGATCATCAACATGTTCTACTGGTGCACCAATCAGCAGATCATCCAGCGCACCTTCGCCGCAAGCTCGCTCGCCGAAGGTCAGAAGGGCGTTCTGCTCTGCGCCTTCCTGAAACTCATCGGGCCGCTCTATCTCGTTCTCCCCGGCATCATCGCCTTCTACATGTTCAAGGACGCCGGCCTCCGCTCCGACGACGCCTACGGCAAGCTCGTTTCGACGGTTCTCCCCGCCCCGCTGACCGGATTTTTCGCCGCCGTCATGACCGGCGCAATCCTGAGTTCATTCAACTCCGCGCTGAATGCAACCTGCACACTCTTCAGTCTCGGAATCTACAAGGAGGTGTTCAACCGCCAGGCCACCGAATCGCAGCTGGTGCGGTCAGGCAAAATCTTCGGATTCATCATCGCTGTCGCCTCGATGGTCATCGCGCCGATGCTTGCAAACACGGGCAGCATCTTCGCATATCTCCAGAAAATGAACGGAATCTACTTCATCCCGATTTTCTCTGTGGTCCTGGTCGGTATGCTTTCGAAGCACACCCCCGCAATCGCGGCGAAAACCGCGCTGATCGGCGGCTGTATTCTGATTGCAATCGGCTACTTCGTCCCGCCCTTCAGCCGCTGGGTCGACGCCATGAACGCCTTCCACTTCGTCGGCGCCGTGTTCCTTGCGCTGTGTCTCTACATGCTCGCCTGGGCCAAGATCGCCGGACGCCCGACTCCCTTCATCCAGGAGGACGTCAAGGCGGTGGACATGACCTCCTGGAAGTTCGCCCCCTACGCCGGAGCGCTGCTGATCCTCGTGGTCGCAGTTGTTTACATCTCTTTTGCAAAATAAGAGAGGAGTGTCGGCACTGTTTGTGAAGCACGCAGCGCCGACACTTCACAGCTTGCGTTCCGCCAGGACCTGCGACATGTTCTCATCATGCTGAAAAAAACCGATTACATTCAGAACAAAATCCTCGCCGACCTCCTCGAACACGGAGCGAAGGCGGGCGACCCGATACCGTCGCGGCATCAGCTCTGCAGAAAATATCACTGTTCGCGGACAACCATCGAACGCGCGGTGCGCAATCTCGCGGAATCCGGATATCTCTGCGCGCGGCAGGGCGCGCGGACCTACGTCCGCAACATGCACCCCGACAACCGCATTCACACGCTCTATCTCATCACCGACTGGCAGGGCAATGCGGAGCTCCTCCAGAGCCTGCGCGAAATCCTCTTCCAGGGCGGAATCGAAGACATTCAGGTCATCGGCCTCTGCTCGCAGGTCATCGGCGAACACTTCACGGATATCTGCCGCCCGGGAAACGCCGTCGCATGGCTCATGCCTTCCATGAGCAACATCCATATCATGGATTACTTCGCCGACAACCATGTTCCCCAGCTTCTGCTGAACCGGAAGTATAAAAACTACAGCCATGTCATCACCGACTCCAAAGCGAGCATCTCCGAAGGACTCGACTGGCTGCTCCGCGCGGGCGGTCCCGAAGTGACGCTCATCGCGCGCGCCGCCGGAACCATGCACCCGTACCAGTACGACCGCATTCTCGCATTCTTTGAATCCGCCGTCGAACAGGGCGCAAAGCTGGCGTCCGACCGTCTCTTCATCCGCGATTTCCAGGACATTCCGAAAGAGATCGCGGAAATTGCCTGCGGGCTTTTCCGGCGTCCGGAAATTCCGCGCGCGATTTTCATTCTCGGTGCGGAAACCATCATTCCGTTCGTCACAGCCGCCCGCGCGCACGGTCTCACCCCGGGCAAAGATTTCAAACTGCTCTGCTTCGACATCGTCGAACCGCTGCGCGGCTATCCGGGAATCTGCATGATGCGCCAGCGGTTCGAAAAAATCTATCAGGAAATCCGCCGCTGGATCGCCGCCGGACAAACCGGAGGAACCGGCTTTCAGTCCGAAGTCAAAACCGAACTCATCCTCCCGCCGGAAGAATGACTCAGGCGTCCGGACGCAGCACCGCGGGCGATTTCAGCGCATTCAGACGGAACTGCCGCGGCGTTGTGGAGAGATACTCGCGGAACACCCGGCAGAAATAGTTGGAATCGGAAAAACCGCAGCGCATCGCAATCTCCCCGATGCTCAGCTCCGACGAGGTCAGCAGCTCCACCGCCATCTTCAGCTTCAGACGCGTGCGGTACTCCTGCGGAGAACTCCCCGTCATGCGCCGGAACAGACGGAAGAACGTCCGGCGCGAAAGATTCGCCATCTTCGCCAGCGATTCCACATCCACCGGCTCCGTCAGATTGCGGTAAAGCCAGTCGATCACTCCGCCGAGACGCGACATCTCCGGGTGCTGCTCCGCCGTCTCCGGAACCGAACGGGCCATCTCCGCCATGACCGACATGAACATCGCCATGCTCAGATAGAAATTCCCCGGATTCATGCTGTTCAGTTCCTGCTCCAGCTCCCGGATCGCCCCCCCGAACGCATCGATCTTCTCTTCCGGAAGAACCGCCGCGGGACGGCACAGTTCCGCATCGCTGAACACCGTCCCGGCGGAGGGAAAGAAGCGGCGGAACAGGGGAAGTTCGTAACCGTCGAGAATCGGCATGGAAAGCTTGTGGTAATCGTAAGTGAGGTTGATGATTCCGAACTCCCCCGTCTTGTCGTACCCGTGCACCGCTCCGGGATGCAGCACAAGCAAGTCGCCGCGGCGAACCTCGAACGATTCCTCGCCAACCAGATGCACCGCCTCGCCGCGCAGCACAAGAACCAGTTCCGAAAACGTATGCGAATGGAAGCGCTTCTCCGGATGCTTCTCCGCAACCTCTTCCACATAAAGGGGAATCCGGTTCGTCCGGCCGTATCCCGCCAGATTTGAAATGTACAATGGAAGCATAATTCAGCCCTCTTTTTTCATTTTGGCATCAATATACTGTAAAATGGCACTTTTTTCAAGGTTTTTCACGGATTTTTATGCTATAATATAGCGAAAACAAAAAAAGGACTACAACTATGAAGACAAACCGGCACTATTTCGCGTACCGCTCCTTCCTGCCCGAATTCGACGCAATGAAACGTTTCGCCGCGGCGGGCGTGCGGACCATCTGTTTCTTCCCGGGCAACACAACGAACTCTCTCGGACAGCCCTACGCGCAGTACCCGTCCATCTGGAACTGGTTCGACCGTTATGAATTCTCCTCGCTCGATCAGCAGATCGCAGATCTCAAAAAAGCCGTTCCCGAAGCGGAATTCATCTGCATGATCGACCTCAATTCCCCCGAATGGCTCTCCCGTCAGCTCAGCCTCGCGCATGAATCCGGCGACAGCTTCACGCACCTTACCGAAGCCCTCGCCAATCCGCGCTGGAAAGAGGCGACCCTCCACTATCTCCGCGCGTTCCTCGAATACGCCGAAGCGCATTACGCTGACTCCATTCAGGCTTATGTTCTCGCCTGCGGACACACCGACGAGTGGTTCGACCATAACGGCGAACTCTGCGGACTCCACAAGCAGCGCGCCTGCAACGACTGGCGCGCCGCACACGGTCTCGCTCCGGCGGAACCGCCCTCCGCACTCAAAATGAACACGCCCGATTACGACGGACTTCTCTTCGATCCCGCCGTCTCCTCCGGCGTGATCGAATACCGCCGCTTCTGCAGCGAACTGGTCGGAAACGCCATCTGCGAATTCGCCGCGGAAGCCCGAAAACTCATCCGCCCGGAAGCGGAAATCGGCGTCTTCTACGGCTACATCGTCACGCGGCTCGGCGCGGCGGAGAGCGGACATCTCGCATACGAACAGGTTCTGAAATCGCCCGATATCGACTTCATGATCTCCCCCGGCTCCTACGGCGACCGCGCCATAGGCGGAGGCGGCGGATGGCTCGGCTGCTCCGGCTCCGAAAAACTCGCGGGAAAAATCCACATGCACGAATGCGACCAGCGCACGCACACCCACAACCGCGACCTCACCCCCTACGTCTCGCTCCATGTCCCGCACTGGGAGAACACGGAAGAGGACGTCGCCGGAATCAAACGCGAATTCTCCCTCGCCCTCCTCAAACGCTCTTCGCTCTGGTGGTTCGACATGTGGGGCGGATTCTATCAGGAACCCGTCCTCTTTGAAAACTTCCGCCTGATGAAGGAGATTTACGACAGCCGCATCCGCCTCACGTCGCGCAACGTCGAAGAAGTCGCGATGATCGTCGATCCCGACGCCCTCGCATACTTCGACCAGCGTTCGCCGCGTCAGCGGGATTTCCAGCCCGACATCCGCAAAAAACTGAACCGTCTCGGCGCTCCGTTCGAAACCTGGTGCCTGCGCGACGTCCCGTCGATTCCGAACCTGCATGAAATCAAATTCTTCATCTTCGCCACCCCCTGGGAAATCACTCCGGAGAAGGCGGAGCTTCTGAACCGTTATGTTCTCAACCACGGCCGCACGGTTCTCTGGTTCTACGCGCCCGGAATCAGCGACGGCAAAAGCTTTGACGAGTCGCGCATCCGCCGCTGGACCGGCGCCGATCCGCATGTCTCCGGTCTCTCCGTTCAGCGGATGAACGGCTGGACTTCCGCGTTCCTGCGCAATCCCGCCGAACTCACGCCCGCAACGCTGAAGTCGCTCGCGAAATCCGCCGGAGTTCATCTCTATTCCGATGCGGAAATCCCCGTCTATGCGGATGACCGTTTCCTCGCGCTCCACTCGAAAGAGGGCGGAACGATGACGATCCGTCTGCCGCGCCGCACCGGACGCATCACCGAACTTTTCTCCGGAAAACTCGCCGCGGAAAACGTTTCCGAATTCCAATGGAACTTCCGCGCCCCCGACACGGTCCTTTTTGAGATGGAAGATTGAAACAACACCACACATAAAGCATAAAACAAAACACAAAAGGAACAGACAGATGAACAGAAATAAACGAAAGGAAGACAACACCATGAAACATCATCCGAACGGGAAAGACGTTCCATACGTCAAGGGGAGATTCCGTATGTTTACCCTCATAGAGCTCCTCGTGGTAGTGGCCATCATCGCCATCCTCGCCGGCATGCTTCTGCCCGCGCTGAATAAGGCACGCTCCACAGCGCAATGCATCAGCTGCATGAACAATATAAAGACAGTTGGTAACGGCGTCTCTTTCTATACCAATGACAACGACGACTTTCTGCCGCGTCGATACAAGCGCTGGTCCTGGGGGTATGCCATTGGCAATTCACTGGATATCAAACGTCCGGGAGCCTCCGTTTCCGGCGCGGACCCGGATCTTAATGTAAACAATATTCCTGTCAGTTCCGTTCTTCGCTGCCCGGTTACGGTCAACAACATCAGCACATCCAAGCCGGTGAGACTATATCCCAATTATGTTCCGTTAGTTGCCGATACTTTCAGTCCCCTCAATGGGAAAACCGCCGGTGGCGCTAATTACAATGTTCCCGACGGCGCGGATGGAAACAGTACTCCGCTGGCACACAAAAAAATACAACGGGTCATTGATGGTTCCGTCCTGATGTTTGAAGCTGTCTCTTATCAGGCGTACGACGCCGGAAGTTACGTCGCGCTGACGCCATCAAGCAGTGCTCCTCTCATCAGCATCTTCAATAAATATCTTCAGGACGCCACCGAACAAAACGGCGCGGACTGGAATCGCCACGTCAGACGCTCCAATGTCTTGTTCAAAGACGGCCATGCGGAAACGCTTTCCTATGGAAAAACCTTGAGCAATTATGGCATTCCACGGTAATCAAAAAAAAGAGAATTAATCAATGTTTTATTTTCCCAAATTTCTGTTGCCCGCCCTTCTGATTTGCGGTCCCCTTCTCCATGCATCGGACTCCGCAGTCACCCGGTATATTCAGCAAAAGAGCAGCGTGGCTTTTCGAGGCGACAATCTCGCGTTGAAATATTACAGGTCCGGCGGGCAAAACTTTCTCTCGGCAGATCAAAAGCGGCAATATGGCTGGTGTATCGTGGAAGCCAACGGAAAAACGGTAGATGGTCTTCGACGCGCACCACAAAAAAATATCGTGCAATTCGATTATTCGTCGTTTCCCGGATTGACGCAACGCTTTGCTTTACAGGAAGACGGCACCGTCCGCGCGACCCTCTCCGCCCCGGACGGCATCGGTTCATGTCGGCTTCAAATGCGTTTTTTCGGGGAGCATTTCGGCAAGGCGCAACTATTGGTTGACCACCGGAATTTCCGGCTTCCTCCCTACCGCGAAAAGGCGGCGTTCCTTCATGCGCTGTATCGGGGAAAAGCGCAAAAAATCGTTTTTTTTGCAGACTTGCCGGATAAACGGTTCGAATTTGTCTTCGATATTCCGGTTGAGATTAAATTGGATTCCATCGGGGGGCGTTGGGGAATTGGACTGACCATCATTCCGCCGCCGGATGCCAAAAGTCTTTCCTATCGGGTGATTCTTCAGCGCGAAAAAAACGTTTGCCCAGACACACCACCCAAAGAATATGCAACCCGCGTCGGCGCATACGATTTCTGGCGGGAAGACCATTTGCGTCTGCCTGACCGTTCGGCTAAAAATTTTTTAGCCAACAGTTCTTTTGAACAAGGATTTGCCTCGCTCTGCGCCCCACCGACCGGCGGCGGTGTTGTCAGTCGTGCGGTTTGGGAAAAAAAGCCGATTCGCATAGATACGCGGGAAGCTTTTGACGGCGCTGCTTCTCTCAGCATTCTCTCGGATCATCGTATGGCCGGTTTGACACAGCAGATTGCCACCCATCCGGTTATTCTGGAGCCGGGAACTTATACGGTTAGTTTTTATGCCAAAACCGATTCCCCCGGCAAACAGGAAATATGCTTCGGCAGTCCCAAACTGCCCCCCGGAGCCAATATTTGGGATGCGAAAACCCGCGACAATCGGAACTTTTCTCTGACGGATCAATGGACGCGCTATACCCATACGTTCCAGATAGATGTGACACAACCGCATTTTTTTGTTTTCGGCGCAGCCTCCCCGTCTCCGGCTCTCTGCCATATTGACGCCATGCAGTTGGAAAAAGGCGCTGTAGCAACCGCCTACGAACCCGCCGCCGCCGAAGGACGGTTGCACACCGCCGCGCCTGATAATTTTCTGGAAGCCGGAAAAACAGTCGCCGCCCGGTTGGAAATTACGACGGCGCATCCCGGCGATATCGGTACGGTGGAGACACGGGTCCGCAATTTTCAGGGAACCGAGGTTCGCGCAGAAAAACACGATTTTCGTGCAGGAGACAATCGCAAAGCATTTGTTTCGTTGAACTTGGAATCGCTGCCGCCGGGAATTTTCACCATTGAAAATCGTTATCGACTTGCCAATGGCGCATCCCGTTATGAATTTTACCGCTTTTCGGTTATGCATTTTCTGCAAAATCTCCATCGCCACCGCACTCTCTTCGCCAACGTTTACATTGATCCCTACTGCATCCGCCAATATTATCCAGAACTGCTGAACCGTTACCGTCAAATCGGTATCGCTTCCCGCGGCGCCTTTGTCAACACCGAACGGCTGGTTGCGGAGGAAGATGCAAAATATGGTGTGGTGCCGTTTTCGACGGCACTGTTGCGCCGCGATCGGAATTTGGAAAAAAATCGCCCCGCCCCCTGCGCCGGTTTTTCTGTTTTAAGTAATGTGATCTGGTATGAAACTCTCTCTACCAAATTCCGCAAAACGGTGTATGGTTCCATCGTCCTGCCGTATTCTTCGCCGGATGCTCTACAATCAATTACGCGAGCGGCGGAACGTCGGAGCCGGGAATGCCCGTGGGTGCGTATCTGGTGCGCACTGAACGAACCGGAGTTGAACTCCCCGGAATTTGCGCTGGACCGGGTTGCTTCCGAGTCGAATTTTAAACAATATGCCGAACTGGAACTTGCTGTCGCGAGCGGTGTCCGATCCGGCAATCCCAAGGCAATGGTCGGCAGTAGTTCGACCGCTGTTTTGAATCGGGATCGACTGAATTCGGTGGATCGTCTCCTAACGGTTCTGGGGGATCGGCTGCGTTATGACTGTTTCGTTTTTCACATTTACCGCGAGGCGCCGGAATATCCCGATCTGGACGCCGATTTGCAAGCAGCGTTCGCCATGTTGAAAAAACACGGCTACCACAATACTCCAATTTACTGCTCGGAAGGTATGCATTGGAAACCTTACCGGATGCGGGGGCTGATTTCCTCAAACTGGGTCGATGTCCCCTGGGGGCCGCTATCCTACGATATGGGGCAGCAGGAACGAATTGCCGCCGCCAAGCGGGCGCGCACATGGCTGGTCGGGCTGAAAAACATTGATCGGGTCAAGCAGATGAATTCCAGCACCAATTTTTGGGGATTTGAGATGGATTTCAATTTGACCCCCTACGCGAATCAAAAAATATCCAATACGCTGGGACGGCTGCTGGGAAACGCCGTTTTCAAAAAAGAGATTCATTTTTCCGCAAAAACCCGTTGTTATCTCTTCGAGGACGAGAGCCATCGCCCGGTCGCGGCACTGTGGAGCTGCGATCCTGCGGTGGACAATGGCAACATCCAAGGCCCGGAACTGACATTTCACAAGCTGCCGGACGCGGAGCTTTTTGACCTGATGGAAGCGCCGCAAACGTTTGGGAAAAATATGCGACTCTCCTCCTTTCCTGTTTTCTTCCGCGGCAAACCGGGCAAAACCGCCGAACTTCTTGCCGCGTTGGAGGCGGCGGAACTAGCCGACAATAGCGAACTCGCCGTCAGTGCCGTGTTTGAAACACGGCTGCCGTCGGATTACCGGCTGACCTTTACCAACGACCGCAAGCGCCTCTTTTCCGGCACCGTGAAAATCTTTGATGTTTCGCACAAAATCTCTTTGCCGCCGGGCAAACAGTGGTCGCTACGGGGCGAACTTCCCGCAATTCTCTCCGATACACGGCTTTGTACGGAATTGCTGCGGGCAGAGGTACGACAGGAGCAACCGTTCCCGGGAATGTTCACCGTACAGAACGAGTTTGCCGCGGTGCTTGCCCGCAAGGCAAAAATCAGCGTAGACGGCGAAGTCGACGATTGGCGCGGCATTCCCACGCTCCCGATTGATCAGCGAATCACCGAGCGCGGCGCACAGCGTCTCGCAGGCACCCACCGCGCGACTCTCCGGCTTGCATGGTCGCCGGAGCGACTTTATCTGCTCTGCGAGGTCGTTGACGATGTTCTCAAATCCAATCCCCGGCTTCAGCCGTTCGATGGTTGGCGCAGCGATTCCATGCAGGTTTTTTTCGACGCGGCGGCAGATGGCAGGACCAACCCAAGACCGGAATTAGGCAATGACGATTGGTCGTATGGCATCTATCTTACCCCCGGGACGTTCGCGCCGTATGTTTACCGCCATGCGGTGCCGGACATCCAGCTGACGGAAGGTATCGGCGGCCTGCGCCAGAATACGGTCGCAGACGATGTCGAATGCGCATTCCGCAGAACCGCAAACGGATATCGGTTTGAATTGGGGTTCCCGGTGCGTGCACTTTTGCCGTTCCGTCCGGCGGTTGGACGTGCATTGGGGATCGGCATTTTGCTGAACAACCAAAATAGCGACGCCAAGACACCGCAATCCCGGTTGGTGTGGGGACTTCGCGCTGAACTTTACAACCAACTGCCTGCGCGTTGGCCTCTGGTCATTTTGACGGACGGCAGTTCCGGGGACACGACGAAATGAACGCATTTTACCAAGCGGCGCTGCATATCGCCGAGCGCAAACTTTTCCGTGATTCGGAGCCTACGAAACTGGCTTCGCCGCGCCTCGGAACCGGGGGAACGTTTGTCGATATATTTCTCTGGGACACTGCGTTTTCAACGTTTTGGGCGCGCTATCACGCCGACCGCTTTCCGGTGGCGGCCAGTCTGGATAATTTTTACCGTTGTCAAACATCGGAAGGGTTTATCAGCCGTCAGATCCGCCCGGATGGTGTCAGCAAGTGGGCGGCGGATTCCACCATTGGTTTCGCTCCGCCACTGCTGGCGTGGGCGGAATTGGAGTTGGCTCCCTATGTGCCGGGACGACTGGCAAAGGTTTTTGATCCTCTGCTGCGTCAGCATCGGTTCATTCTGGAACATTTCCAGCGTCCGGACGGCCTTTTTTTTAGCGACTGTTGGGGATGCGGCATGGACAATCTGCCGCGTTGGGATTCATGGAGCGAAGTGGGTTGTGCGGGCGGAATTCCGTTTACCCGGCATGCTATTACCGCGCCGGGAGAAGCGGGCGACGCTCTATTTGAATGGCTGAACAGCCAATCCGAAATGCCTTTCTTCTGGAATCGTCAGCTTGGTTGGTGCGACACCAGCTGCCAGCTGGCGTTCAACGCACTGAATCTCGCTGAAATCGCCCAACGGCTCGGACGCTCACAGGAAGAACGCAAATTGCGCGCCCAGCACCGGCAAATCGCAGATACCGTCAACGCGTTGTGTTTCAATGAAAAAACGGGCTTCTATTCCGATTTTCTGAATGGTCATCCTCTTGCCCGTCGTACCATTTGCGGCTTTTGGCCGCTGCTTGCCGAAGTTGCCACGCCGGAACGTGCGGCAAAACTTGTCGCGGCACTGTGCGATCCTGCCGGTTTCGGGCGTTCCTGCGGCATACCGACACTGCCAGCCGACGATCCAGATTACCGCCCGGAAAGCGGCTATGCGCGCGGTCCCGCATGGGCTCACACCAACTATATGGTATTGGCTGGATTGCGAAAATACGGAGAAACAAAGTTGGCGCGCACGCTTGCCGAGCGTTTTTACCGGGCAGCGGAAGCGATTTGGCAGACGACCGGCACGATTTGGGAGAATTATTCCCCCGATCAATGTGATCGGCCGCCGGAACATTCCGGTCGGGATTTTTGCGGATGGTCTGCGTTGATCCCCATTACTTTTTACCGCGAATTTCTTTGTTGAGCAGAGAATCACCACTAATGGTACAGGAATTTTCACAAATGTCAAATAAACGCTGGATGCGCCCGGAGGAGCGGGCGGTGGAGGCACCGTTTCTTGCCGTGTTCAGAAACCGTTTCCACGCGGGATCGGGCGCGGTATTGAAGTTCCGTTACAGCGCGGACGAACGCGCCGCTTTTTTCCTCGACGGCAATCCGGAAAAATGGGATGCGTATCCCGCAATCCCCATGACCACGCGCTTCCGCAGCAAATTCCTTCAGCACCGCGGAATCTTCCCCGATGCTGGAGATTTCTCCGCCAGCTATAAAATCGCCTGGGATGAAAACGGACTCTATCTCGCCGTCTTCGTCAGGGATGACAAGTTCGTCTGGAAGAAATATCCGCGCATCAAGGACGGCTGGAAGAACGATTCGCTTCAGGTCTTCTTCGACACCTTCGCCGACGGACGCGACAGCGACCGCAAGCGCACCACCGGCTCCGACGACTGGTCCTACGGCATCTATCCGCAGGATGCCGCCGGCTCAGCTCTCGCCGTCTGGCGCTATCTCACGCCCGATGTTCAGCTGACGCGCGGCGTCGCCGGAGCAAAAGCGGATACGCTCGCGGACGATGTGAAAACCGCGTTCCGCAAAACGGCGGACGGCTACTTCTACGAAGTCGCCTTCTCCCCGAAAAGCGTCGAACCGTTCCGCCTGAAAGCCGGGAACACCCTCGGGATCGGCATTCTGCTCAACGATGCGGACGCCCCGTCGCAGCAGGAACCGCGCTCGCGTCTCACCAACACCACCGGAACGGATATGCCGAACGAACGTCCCGATTTCTGGCCGCTCGTCCGACTGACCGAATAAGGAAAAATGCTCTATGAATTCCATATTCCGAATGGTTCCGCCCGTTGAAACGGCGGGACCTTCCATCACGGTCTACCGTACAAAATTTCATCTGGAGACGGAACAGACGTTCCGTCTCCGCTGGTTTGCAGACGAACATGCGGAACTCTTCCTGAACGGCGGATTTCTCTGCGCCGGCTCCGCCGGCTGCACCCCGCGCCGCTGGTTCCTGGAAAACTTTGAACGCCCGCTTCCCGCCGGCGACTACACGCTCACCGCACGCGTAACGATGTTCGGATACAACCTCGCCCCGCATGCGCAGGAATCCGTTGCATTCGGATTCTACGCCGAATCGGAACTGCTCACAAACGGCTGGGAGTGTCAGGTTCTCCGTCATCTCGAATTCACCCCGCCCTATCCAGACTGGGCAATGGCTCCGCGCATGACCGCCGCCCCCGAATTCAACTGGCGCGCACTCGAAGGCGAAGACGGCAAATGGGAATCCGTCGCATTCCGCGAAGATACGCGTCCGCTCTTCCCCCGTCCCGTCCCCCCGATGGAGGAGAAACCGGAACGCGCATACCGGATCATTGAACGTCCGGACGGTTCCAAGCTGTTTGTTTTCGACCGGTATGTCTGTGTCTGGAGCGATTTCCGGTTCCGCGGAACCGGAAGCGTCTCCATCCGCTGGACCGAAACGCTCTACCGTCCCGGAAGTTTTCAAACTCGCGATCTGATCGGCGACAAAGGCGACCGCCGGATTTTCGAGGGAAAAGAATGGATCGGCAATGCAACCGTGCTCAATCTCCCCGGCGGAACAGTGCGCTGGCGCGACTGCGAATGGAAATCCGGACGCTATCTGCTTCTGGAATTCACCGGAGACGCCGGTCTGGAATCCGCAGAATTCACCTCCGTACTCTACCCCTGGAAGCGCGAATGGCGCGTGAAAAGCTCCTCGCCCGAATTCGACCGCGCGCTTGAACTCGCCTGGAACACGCTCCGCATGTGCTCGCACGAAACATTCATGGACTGTCCGTTCTTCGAGCGCCTCCAGTATGTCAGCGACAGCCGTCTTGAATCTCTCACCGCGCTCGTGACCACGCGCGACACCCGCATCATCACCGCCGCGCTCCGCTCCTTCGCCGACAGCCAGGTCTCCAACGGTCTGATCTATTCCCGCACTCCCTCGAAACAGGAGCAGGTGATCCCCTCGTTTGCGCTGATCTACATTCTCTTCCTGCATGACGTCGCGCAGTGGCGTTCGCCGGAACTCGTCCGCGAATTCATTCCCTGCGCCCGACGGATTCTCGAATACTTCGACCGTCAAGCGGTTGACGGACTCGTTCATTTTCCCGGCTGGCGTTTCGTCGACACTCCCGGATGGAAGCCGGGCGAAAAAGGCTGGAACTTCGTCGACTGGGTCGACGGCTGGCCCGACGGCGTACCCGCGGGCGACTGCACTCTCAACATTTTCCGTCTGCTTGCGCTCGAAACAATGGCGAAGCTCGATCCGGAACAACTCTCCAAGTGGCAGGCATCCGCCCGAACCGCCGCCGCGGCGATCCGCCGGACCTACGAAGTTCCCGGAAAAGGTTTTGCGGAAGACGAGGCGCATGCAACTTTCTCCGAGCACGCCCAGGTTCTCGCAGTCCTTTCGGAAAATCTTCCGGATTACGCCCCGGACCTTCCCGGAGCAGCACCGTGCAGCGTCAGCTTCTCGTATTACTACCTCGAAGCCGTGCGCAAGCTCCGGCGCGGCGATCTCTTCCGGAAACGCCTCGCCCCCTGGTTCGAAGCGGACCGCTCGGGACTCTGCACGTTTCCGGAAAACTTCGACAATCCGCGTTCGGACTGTCATGCGTGGAGTTCGCACATTCTGCACCATTGCTTCGCCTCGATTCTCGGCCTGCGCCCCGCGGATGCCGGACACGGGATTCTGGAACTCAACCCGCTCCCGATCGGTCTCGCGTTTCTGGAAGGGGAAATCCCCCTCGGCGACGGCACGCTCCGTTTCCGCATGGAAGAGAACGCGGACGGCGTGAAGCTGGAATATGAAAACAGCTCCTCGTGTGAAATCCGCAGAGCGGAAAGCTGAAAAGAGGCTGCGGGGCTCTGCCGGAAACCGGTCGTCGGAGAATGCGATTCATGCTTTTTCGCTGCGGACGCCGACTGCACCCCGGCGAACCTTGCCGGCTCAACGGCAATTCTGTGAAACGCGTCTCCAGCGGGAGAAAACGGAGGACGGGGCGTTTGTCCCTTGACGTCAGCTGAAAAAAAGTCAGCGACTCCGATAAAATGCGGCCGCTCTCATCCAACGGCCCGGCGCCTCAAGCCCCAGCTGTGAAAAATACACAATAAAACATTCCGCGCATCGCCCCCGTCTTTTGCGTCTCTTGTGTGAAAAATCCAAAAAAAATTAGCCTTGAACAGCTGTGAAATCTTATTTTTTTTGAGTTCATATTTGACTTTTTCCGAACACGCGCATATATTAATTGTGAAATGAATCACGTGCAGATATTTTAAAAATTTCACAGAACACGGCAAAGGCTTGTTCTGTGAGATTTCCGTGTCCGAATCACGGATTGAGGAAACTCTGAAAAAAGACTGATTTGTTTGCATATCCAAAACAGGAGGAAAACGTATGGAAGCATCAGAAAAGATGCGCGAAGCAACAAAAGCCGTGTCGCGCATGGAGGACGCCGAAAAAGTTCTCCGCGAGTACAATTACGACAAAACAAAACTTGTACCCATCCTGCAGGCCGCGCAGGCGCGGTACAACTGGCTCTCCAAAGAACTGCTGAGCTATATCGCATGCGCGCTCGGGCTGCCCCCCGCCCGCGTCTACGGCGTCGCCACATTCTACGCTCACTTCTCCCTCAAGCCCAAAGGCAAAAACATCATCCGCCTCTGCGACGGAACCGCATGTCACGTCAAAGGCTCCACAACCATCCTCGACGCACTCTATGAAAAACTCAACATCAAGCCCGACCGCGACAGCACCGACGACATGATGTTCACCGTCGAAACCGTCAGCTGCCTCGGCGCCTGCGGTCTCGCTCCGGTCATGGTCATCAACGATGAAGTTCATGGACAGGTCAAGCCCTCCGACATTCCCAAAATCATCGACGAACTGCTCGCCAGACAGGCGAAAGAATCCAACGAGGTGGCATAATGGCAAAACTCACTCCCGCCGACGTCGAAAAACGCATCAGCGATTACGAAGCGAAAGCCGCTAAAATCTCCCGCAGAATCATCGTCTGCGGCGGTACCGGATGCGTCGCAAACGGTTCCCTCAAAGTCCGCGACGCTCTCGTGGATGAACTCAAACGCGCCGGACAGCACGTTGAAGTCGACCTCGAACACGATTCCGCCGACCACGTTCACCCCGGCGCGAACTACGTTTCCAAAAGCGGCTGCCAGGGCTTCTGTCAGATGGGTCCCCTCGTCCGCATCGAACCCGACGGCATCATCTACACGAAAGTTCATGCCGACGACGCCCGCGAAATCGTTCAGGAAACCATTCTCAAACACGGCATCATCGAACGTCTCCTCTATCTGAACCCGACCGACGGCAAACGCTACAAAGGCGAACATGAAATCCCGTTCTACAGCCGCCAGCACCGTCTCGTCCTCGCAAACTGCACCATCGAGCCCGACAGCATCGGCGAATACTTCCACAAAAAAGGCTACCTCGCCGCAATCAAGGCTTACACGCAGATGACTCCGGAACAGGTCTGCTCCGAAATGGAAGAATCCGGACTCCGCGGACGCGGAGGCGGCGGATTCCCCACCGGACGCAAATGGAAATTCACTCTCGCTTCCCCCGGTCCCAAGAAATATGTCATCTGCAACGGCGACGAGGGCGACCCGGGAGCGTTCATGGACCGCTCCGTCATGGAAGGAAATCCCCATGCCGTCATCGAAGGCATGATGATCGCCGCACGCGCCATCGGCGCCGATGAGGGCTACGTCTACGTCCGCGCAGAATATCCGCTCGCCGTTCTCCGCATGCGCAAAGCCGTGAAGGACGCGGAGGAGGCCGGCGTGCTCGGCGACGACATTTTCGGAAGCGGACTCTCCTTCCGCATCCATGTCATGGAAGGCGCGGGCGCGTTCGTCTGCGGCGAAGAAACCGCGCTCATGGCTTCGATCGAAGGCAAACGCGGAATGCCGATGCCGAAACCCCCGTTCCCGGCACAGAGCGGACTCTGGGGCAAGCCGACCGTCATCAACAACGTCGAAACCCTCGGAACAGTCCCCTACGTCATCCGTGAAGGCGCAAAAAAATTCCGCGAACTCGGCGTTCCCACCGCCCCCGGAACCAAAACCTTCGCGCTCACCGGACACGTCGCAAACACCGGGCTCATCGAAGTCCCGTTCGGAACCACACTCGGAGAAGTCGTCAATGAAATCGGCGGCGGCGTCACCGACGCCGACGGCAAAGTCTCCCTCGACAACTTCAAATCCGTCCAGATCGGCGGTCCCTCCGGCGGCTGCCTGACCAAAGAGATGCTGAACCTCCCGCTCGACTTCGACTCCCTCAAGAGCGTCGGCGCAATGGTCGGTTCCGGCGGACTCGTCGTCATGAACACAAACACCTGCATGGTTGCAGTCGCGAAGTTCTTCATGCACTTCACGCAGAACGAATCCTGCGGAAAGTGCGTCCCCTGCCGCGAAGGAACCAAGCAGATGCTTGCCCTGCTCGACGACATCACCAAGGGCAGAGCCGATGAATCCACGCTCGACCTTCTCGAACAGACCGCGAAAGCCGTTCAGGCCGGTTCGCTCTGCGGACTCGGCAAGACCGCGCCGAACCCCGTCCTCTCCACTCTCAAACACTTCCGCGAAGAGTATCTGATCCACGTCCGCGAAAAACGCTGTCCCGCCGGACAGTGCAAGGCGCTCGCGCGCCCGGAAATCGATCCGAAGAAGTGCAAAGGCTGCTCCGCATGCGCAAGAAAGTGCCCCGTCGGCGCAATCTCCGGAGAAATCCGCAAGCCGTTCGTCATCGATGCCTCCAAGTGCATCAAGTGCGGCGCCTGCAAAGCAGCGTGCAAATTCTCCGCCATCACCGGAATCTAATGAGAAGGAATACAGAAAATGACAACACCCGCTGTTAAAACTCTTACCGTCAACGGCGTTCCGGTCGAGGTTCAGGGAGAGCGCAATCTTCTTGAAGTCATCCGCAAAACCGGAATCGAGCTCCCGACGTTCTGCTATCACTCCGACCTCAGCGTTTACGGCGCATGCCGCCTCTGCCTCGTCGAAGTCGAAAAACGCGGCATCATGGCCGCATGCTCCACTCCGCCTGAAAACGGAATGGTCATCCACACCGACACCATGCAGCTCCGCGACATCCGCAAAATCAACATCGAGCTCCTCCTCGCCAACCACAACCGCGAGTGCCCCTCCTGCGTCCGCAGCGCCAACTGCACGCTCCAGACACTCGCACGCAGACTCGGAGTCGACACCATCCGCTACAAACAGCTGAAGGAGCTTGAACCCGTCGACAAGAGCTCGCCCTCCCTTGAACGCGACCCGAACAAGTGCGTCCTCTGCGGCGACTGCGTCCGCGTCTGCCAGGAAGTCCAGGGAATCGGCGCCATCGGATTCGCCTTCCGCGGCTCCAAAGCCCGCGTCATCCCCGCATTCGACAAGGGTCTCAATGAAGTCGAATGCGTCAACTGCGGACAGTGCGCCGCAGTCTGCCCCACCGGAGCGATCATCCCGCGTCAGAACCGCGAAGACGTCTGGAATGCCATCCACGACCCGAATAAAGTCGTCGTCGCTCAGATCGCCCCCGCGGTCCGTTTCGCCCTCGCCGAATTCTTCAACCAGGAAGCCGGACAGAATGCGGCCGGAAAACTCGTCGCCGCGCTCCGCAAAATGGGCTTCGACTACATCTACGACACCACCTTCGCCGCCGACATGACCATCTGGGAAGAAGCGGAGGAGTTCCTCCGCCGCGTCAAAGCCGGCGGCCCCTTCCCGATGTTCACCTCCTGCTGCCCCGGCTGGGTCAAATACGCGGAGATCAACTTCCCCACCCTCGGGAAAAATCTCTCCTCCTGCCGCTCCCCGCAGCAGATGTTCGGCGCGACCATGAAGGAAGCCATGCCGCAGATGATCGGCAAGGACCGCAAGGACATCGTCGTCGTCTCCATCATGCCCTGCACCGCAAAGAAATACGAAGCCCAGCTCGACAAGTTCAAAGTCGACGGCAACCCCGATGTGGACTTTGTTCTCACCACCACCGAAATCGGACGCATGATCGACTCCTTCGGCATCAAATTCAACGAGCTTGAACCCGACGCCTTCGACATGCCCTTCGGATTCGGAACCGGCGCAGGCGTCATCTTCGGTTCCTCCGGCGGCGTCATGGAAGCCGCGCTACGCTACGCGGTCGGAAAAATCACCGGAAACATCCCCATGCACGGTCTCGAATTCAAAGAAGTCCGCGGAAACCAGCGCTTCAAAGAAACCACCGTCAAAGCCGGTGACGCCGAGCTCAAGATCGCGGTCGTCAACACCCTCGGCGCGGCCAGAGAGCTCGCGCAGGACGCGGCCGACGGCAAATCCCCGTATCACTTCATCGAAGTCATGGCATGCCCCGGCGGATGCGTCTGCGGCGGCGGACAGCCCATTCAGAACGACCGCGTCAAGCGCGCCCGGCGCATGGAAGCCACCTACAAGTGCGACAAAAACATGCAGTTCAAGAACTCTCTTGAAAACCACATGCTTGCCGAATGCTATGAAAAGTATCTCGGCGGACAGCCCAACTCCGAGAAGGCGCATCACCTCCTCCACACGACGTACGAAAACCTCAACGGAGTTTTCGACGCCGTGGAAGTTGTGGAATCCGGAAAAGCGGAAAAGAAAATTGCCGTATCCGTCTGCGTCACGCCGGGAACGGATGAAGACGTCAGCGCAAAAGCTCTCGCCGACGTTCTCGAATACGCCGCTGCGAAGGGACTTTCCGACAAGCTTGTGATTGAAACCGCATTTGCGCCCTCCTGCACGAAGCGCAAAGCCGGCGAGGTGATTGTCGGCGGACGCTTCTTCGCCGCCGATGAGCTCGCCGACGCCAAGCAGGAGATGGAAAAAGCAGCCGCTCTCTGAGCCGCCCGCAGAATCTCCCGGGAGCCGCAACATTGAAGTTGCGGCTCTTTTTTTACTTTGAAAAACTGACTGTCCCGCATGCCCGCATGAAGATTTCTTTGTGCGGGCATTTGCATTTTCCAACTCTTATGTTATAGTGTATCAACCTGTAATTACGGAGCTTATTCATATGAAAAAATCAACCGCTGCAGTTCTCGGTCTCTGCGCCGTCTTCCTCTTCACCTCATGCGACACCCTCCGCACACTCGAAAACATGGAAGGCAACGACTTCATCAACCCGAGCGTGTTCGAAACGACCCCCGATTACGTAATCTCCATCCACGATGTCGTCAAATACCCGCGCTCCGAAACTCTCGAACAGGAAGTCACGACCTTCGACGGAAAGCGCGTTTACATCAACACGAACTCCCTCATTCATTCGCGCAACATTTCCAAAATCGAACTCATGCCCAATCAAAAAGATCCGCAATTCTGCGACCTCAAACTCACTCTTGACCGTCGCGGAAAAATGCTCTGGGGAAATCTCGCAACCGACCGCAAAGGACAGAATGTCGCTCTCATCGTCGACGGTGTGCTCTACCGCATCTTCAAGCCCGCTCAGCTCGGCGAAGAGGCGGATGCCGTCATCATGACCGGTCCTTTCGACCGCAACACCGCCTACAACCTCGCGAAAAACAGCGAGAAAAACTATGGCATATTCAATCCGAAATAATCTTATCGCGGCCGCGCTCTGCTGCGCCGCTCTGCTCGGCGCACAAAACAAAATTCCGGAAAAGTACAACCGCTCCTATTTCCGGCTCGACATCAACGCCATTCCGAACCGCATTGTCCTCAAAGGGCTTCCGCAGAAGGAATCCAATGTCCACAATTCCAGCTGGTACCGCGAGGATGCGCGCTTCGCCATCACCGCCGCAGGCAAAGAGCCGCTGCGCGAAGAATGGACCGAATACTCCGTCACGTTCGTTCCCAACCGTTCCGGCGAAGTCTGGATCCGCATCAGCGGACTCTGGCGCAAGGAAGATGAACTGCGCCCCTGGGTCATGGTCGATTCAGTCCGTCTCAACGGCAAACTCCTCGAAAACGGAGACTTCTCCGGCTATTCCGAACGCCAGCCGGAAATATACCGCCCCGGCAAATGGATTCTGCAGCATCGCGCCGAGTTTTACATCGACGGCGGACGCGACAAATCGCCCGCGTGTCTCGTGAACCACGACAGCCCCATCGTCACCTCGTTCCAGGTCCGGGCGGGGGAACCCAACACCGTATCGGTCGTGGTAAAGCAGCCGCGCCGCGGAATCATTCCGAAATTCGAGCCCCCGAAAAGAATTCAGGACTTCCGCTCAAAAAACTCGAAACGGAAGCCCCGGTAAACGGCGGATCGGCCGCCTTTATTTCTTCTGAAGCTCCTTCACCAGTGTCGTCTTCGCGTTGTATGCGCCGACTTTCTCCTTGACAACCGTCACTCCGCTGATGATGTCTTCCTCCTCATTGAAGTTGATGGATAGATGAACCACCGTTGTCTTGCCGGTCCACGTGTGCGGACGGAGGCGGTTGCGGTTGCGCGGATCGCGCGGGAACGCCCGCTTGAAATCATCCTCGCCATAGATTGCGGAATACTGTTCCTTCAGCTTCTCATAGTCGTTGAAATTCACGCGCATGTAGAAGATGATGACGCGGGAAAGGCGGTTGTTGATGTAGTCGAACTGCACATTCCGGATCTGGCGGTTCGGCGTGACAAAATAGTCGAACTCCTTTGTCGCCATCGGGCTGAAGTTGTCGAACTTGAGCGCGAGCCGCGCTTCACCGCGCGTGAACCCCCAGAATGCGGAAGCGTATCCCTGGTCGGAATCCACTCCGGAAAGCTCGGCGACATTTTTCTTGTTCTCTTTGATTTTCTCTCTCAGGGCATTCTCGTCCGGGGTGTCGAACACGAGAAGCTCGGCGGCGTCCTTGCCGTTCCTGGCCTCCGCTGAAATTTTCTGACGCTCGGTGTTGATCTTCTGCCATGTGAGTTCCTCCGCCGTGTACCAGCGGTCGAGGAAGCTGATGTAACCCGCCTTTTCATTGGCGTTATCCTGTGCATCCTGAATCTCATTGAACGCACGCATGAAGGCATCGCGGCGACGCTGGCGGTAATCCTCATACCGGATGTTGACGAAATCCGCGCGCTTGGCTTCGCAGACCTGAATGTCGATCTTCTCCTGATCCTCCGGAAGCACGTCGATATAGGGAATGACGCGGCTCCCGATCCGCACGACCCGGCGGTCCGGCGAGAGCGAGTAGTAGATTCCGGAAACCTGGTAGACGTGCGGTCCGCGGCGGTAGCGGATGCGGATATTGTCGCGCAGACTGTAATGAGTGAAACGCCGTTTCGCCTCCTCCGTCAGCTCCTTCTTGTACTGGGCGAGCGACTTGGGAAACTGTTTCGAGATTTTCCGTTCCGCCGCAAGGCGCAGTTCCTTCTTGGTACGCTTGTCAAGCGGGACGGACGGTTTGAACGGGATCTCCGTCGCGACGTCACCCAGAATCGTATTGGCGACGTCCTTGTTCCAGATATCCTCGCCGGCCACGATATGAGCGCGAAGCACGCGTTCGATAAAATCATACTTCGCAAAGGAGACTGCAAGCGTCTTATCGGAAGAGGGCGGCGTATATTTGATTCTCATGCCCACCGGCTTCACAGCCGTGTTCTTTTTTGCCTGCGCGGAAAGTCCCGTCGGAAAAACGAGAAGCGCCGCGGCAAGCAAAGCTGTCGTGCAATAAATACGATTCATGTCTCTACCCTGTTCTGAAAAATTCATCGCAACCTTGTCTGGCAATAAAACATTGCGATTGTTAAAGTTACACTTTCATATATTATACCACATAAACCCGTTTTTGGCAACCCCCGGGAAGAGCGAAAAAGAGGTTTTTCTCCGATAAATCTCTTATTATTCCGGCGAAACGGCCTTCCGAAGCCCCTCTCCCGCGAAATTGAACGCGCAGACCGCAAGAAAAATCGCGAGTCCCGGCCAGAGCGTGAGATGCCAGTACGACACCGGATCGGGAAACGCCTGCCGCAGCAGCTCCCCCCAGCTCGCCGCCGGATCCTGAACCCCGAAGCCGAGAAAACTCAACGAACTTTCCGCAAGAATCGCTCCCGCGACATTGAAGGTAAACGTCACAAAAATCGGCCCCGAAACATTCGGCAGAAGATGCAGAAACAGAATCCGCCGCGTCGGCACCCCCAGCGTTTCCGCCGCGGAAATGTACGGCATCGCCCGCTGTTTCAGAGTCTCCCCGCGCACCAGACAGCACAGCCCGGGCCAGCCGCCCGTAAAACCGATCACCAGAATCACCAGCAGAATCGACTGACGACAGTCGTAGTCCAGCATTATCGACATCAGAATCAGCAGCAGCAGAAAGGTCGGGAAACAGATCACGATCTCAACGAGACGCATCACCAGCAGGTCCGTCCGGCCCCCGCGGTATCCGGCGAAAAGTCCGAGAAAAGTGCCGATCAGCATCGAAATCGCCGTTGCAAGAAAACCGACGGCGGTCGAAACGCGTGCGCCGTAAATCATCCGCGCCGCCACGTCGCGCCCTGAGTGGTCAACCCCGAACCAATGCGCTTTTGACGGAGGCTCGTACGGAGTGCCGATCGTCTCGAACGGTCCGTACGGAACCGGAGCATTGAGCACGAATCCCCCCTCCGAACGGATGCGCGCCGACTCGCTCCGCCAGTCCGTTCCGTCAAATTTGACGGGTTGAAAAACAAAAACCGTCAAAATCAGAATTGCTCCCGTCAAAAGTCCGGCACTTTTCCAGATGCGCGGTTTTCCCCTCAAAATCCACAGGATCAGAATGACGGCCGGAACATAAAGCAGAAGCGCATTGAACCCCAGCTCGATGAACACTTCCGGACTGCGGGTCGTAAAGAGTCCGCGGAATGCAGGGAAACTCCAGGAGCCGTGAAGAACGGCCAGAAGCGGACGTTCATTGGCGAGCAGCGGGGCAAACACCGCGACCGCCAGCATCAAAACAACCAGGACAAGCCCGAACACGGCGCTGCGGTTCACGAAAAAACGGCGGAGGATCTGCCGTGCAGGCGAATCCTCTTGCGAAACGGTCTCCGTCATCGTCAACGGGTGTTCGTGTTCAGATCCGTCGTAAACAGCATGTAGACGGAAAGCAGCAGGAACAGCGCCGTGACAGAGACGGAATAGCAGATCAGCGCAATCAGCGGTTCCGTGCCGACCGCCATGTCGTGGAAGTAAAACAGCGGATTCAGAAACATGTAGTGAACCGCGAACAGCAGCGTATCCGCGAACGGAATCATGCCGTCCGGGAAAAGCGACATTGCAAGCGGCAGAAACGCCATCACCACGCAGAAAATCAGGTACAGCGCGGTGAAAATCATCGCTCCCAGCGCCCCGGTGACTATCGAAAACGCGATGTTCGCCGCGATCAGCGGAAGCAGAATCAGCGCGGGAACCAGCTGCCGAAACGCCATCTCCATGGAGTTGTACGGAATCACGCCGAAACCGAAAAATTTACTCGACGCAAACAGCACGAGCTGGAGAAAAATGAAAATCGCATACGCCATGATCACGATTGCGGTGTACTTGCCCGCCAGATAGCGGAGCCGTCCCACCGGCTTGGAAAGAATAATCAGAATCACGCCCGAACTGATATCCGACGGGATCTCCGAAGACCCATAGAACGAGGAAATCAGAATGCTGATAATCAGCGCGACGCAGGATCCCATCGCAATCGAGGGGGCGCCGGAGCTTCCGGAAAACGCATAGGAAAAGAGCGATCCGCGCGCCACCTGCTCCGTCACCGGGTCGGCGGAGTTCGTAAACAGGCAGATCACCGCGGCGACAATCATCAGCATGTAAAACGCCGATTCACGCATTTTCAAAAGGGAAAACTGTGCAATCGCCCACATTTATTTTGCCTCCTGTTTCTTCCGCTCATTGCTCCAGCGGTAATACGACGGTTTCTTTTTCAGTTCCGCAAGACGCTCCCGGACACGGGAAACAAGATCCCGGTCGTTTTCAAAAATCGCGCACCGCTCAATCAGTTCGTAAACGGCTTCATAATCCCGGAAAGGAATCTTTTCAAGCGGAATGCTCATCAGCGGAAGCAGCACATCCAGTTTCCCGTGCGCGGAAAGCGAGGCGGCATTGACCCGCTTGCAGACTTCCCTCCACGTGCGATAGACCACAACCGGATCCTTCGCCGACTCAAGATACGGATGCAGCACTTTATCGACGAAAACCACGTCATCCGCAAGCAGTGCGTAAAGCGTCGCCATCTTCGGGTCGGCGCGGAACTTCGGGTCTTTGCGGAGCGCATCGACCACGGCGCGGCGGACGGACGGCGTACGATCCTGACGCAGCAGAGCAATTGCGGCATCCAGTTTCTTTTCCGGAGCGGTCTTTTCATAGGCGGCACGGCGGTCAAGCGCCTTGCGGTAATCCGCCAGACTGTTGTAAGTCCTCCAGCTGCGGATAATGAACAGGCGGTACTGTTCGGCCTTCTGCGCGGCTTTTCTCATGCGCGCTCCGTATTCCGCTTCACCGGGATTGGCAATCTGACGGGCGACGCGCTTGTCGATGTCGTTCGCGATGCGTTTTGCGTTGTTCCTCAGATTTTCGAACTGCCAGGCGTATTCGCGAAAGAAATAGCTGTCCTCCGGCCTGTCGAGCAGCGGAAGAAGAAATTCAGCGTGAACGATATGCAGATTGCGCAGACCGAGACGTCCGAGACGATCGCGCCCGTCGCGCCACGCAAGGTAAATCTGTTCGGGATCGGTCAGGGTATTGATGAATTCATAATATTTCTGAACGGAAATAGCTTTCGGATTCTTCGGGTCGCGAAGCATCCGCACATAAGGTTCATGAAGATTCCTCATCCCGGCATACGCGGGATTGTCAATAAATTGAAGCATAAGAGAATTGTGCTCGTCCATGTCGCGGGTGTGACAGGCGAGAGCATAGGCGGTGCGCAGCTTCTCCTCCCTGCTCTGCGCTTCGTCGTATTTCTGACGGAGATCAAGATAGCGGGCGCGGTATTCGAGCTCGGCCTTCGCTTTGGGCGGCAGCCAGTCGAGAACTTTGGAGAAATCGACTTTTTCGCGCTTGATCGGCTTGAGCATCGCGGTGCGGAGAACCTTTTCGGAAATAAAATATCCGGCAAGGGAGACGACCAGAACCGCCGCCATCGCAATGGTGGCGGTTCTGTGACGCGTAACTGTTTTCTTCCTGGAAAACATCAGTTCTGCTTTGCTCCGCAGGTGCTGCAGAAGGCTGCGGAACCGCCCTTGAGCGGAGCCTTGCAGGCGGCGACTTTGCAGAGTCCCCAAACCTGAACCGGTTTGCCGCAGGAGGCGCAGAACTTCTCGCCCGCCGCATACGCGGCTGTGCAGCTGGAGCAGATGTGCGCTTTGTCGAACACGCGGGCAATGACCTTGTCGGCCAGAGCCTTGCCCTCGGCGGTCGGCGCGTAGTCGTCGGAAGCGACCTTGACGTCTTTCAGGGCCTTGATCAGACGGTCGTTGAGGTTCTGATTGTAGATGGAGTCGCGTCCGCCGCTCTCGGCTCCGCTCTTCTGATTCTTTTCCCACTCTTCAAAGAGAACCTGGAGCAGAGCGACGCGCTCATCCTTTATGATGTTCTTCTGGACAAGGCCTTTGGCTTTGGCGCGGAAGAAGCTGCTGACGACATAGTTTGCTCCGCTGTCGCTGCCGGAACGCTTCATCGCCATTTCGAAGAAGCGGACAGCCTCGTCGTAGTTGGCGGGCTTGGCGTTGTGCATCATGACATAGCCGGCGTAGAACGGAATCTGCCAGTTGTTCTTGAGATATTCGTTCTTGCAGGCGGTGTCGAGAAATTCGATGGTCTTCGCGGGATCCGCAATGGAAATCAGCAGAGCTCCGTCCTTGTAAATCTTTTCAAGATTCGGATCGAGTCCGATGAGTTCCTGCAGTTTCGCGGAAACATCTCCTACGTTGGATTCATCAACCGTCTGGAGAGAGCCGAGATAATTGACCAGGCGCATCCACTGGACGTCGGAAGCGAACTTGTGGAAGCCCGCGATCGGGGTGCCGGAAAGAGTCGCCTTTTCCGGGGCGAATTTGAGCTGCTCCTTATTCAGCTTCGCGGAAAGGAAGGAAGCTGCAATAAAAGCCGCGATCATAACGACAATGTAAATCGGAAGTCTTTTCATTCTGATGCTCCTTATTACTTGATGTCTTTGCGTTCAAAGACAATGCTGGCGAGGGAGAGAGCGAATGCCGCATAGCAGATGCCCCACACCGCAACGAGCAGAACGTACATCCACGGAATATTAACCTGGTAGACCGCGTTCGCCTTGAAATTGAAGAGATCAAGGTCCGGAAGAAGTCCGCCGTAAACGCCCCAGATGTTCGCGAGGCATTTCGTCGAGAACGCAAACCAGACGACCACGACCGTGATGATCGGGGCAATCACTTCCGGCAGAATCACCGCGAACAGCACGCCGAGCGCCGACATCGGAATCAGAGCCAGAATGACAAGCAGATGGGACTGGAACATTGCGACATCAACACGCTGGCCGAACGCAACGTTGAAGACAATGAACGAACCGACCGCGATCAGCGCGCAGATCACCGCGCCCGTAACCATGCAGCCGATCATCTTGCCCAGCAGATACTGGAAGCGGCCCAGCGGCTTTGCCAGCAGGGTGGAAGCCACGCCTTCGCGCAGCTCCTTCGGGATCTCAAACGTCAGCGAGATCACCACCAGCAGCGCGGCGATGGAGTTGAGCACAAGAGCGACGTCGATCATCAACTCTTTGTGGAGTCCCATGGAGAGGACGTCGTAGTTGACGGCGCTGGCGACGAGGACCAGTGCACAGAAGATGAGAAAGTACACGACTTTCATGCGCAGCACGTTTTTCCAGGTGCCGCTGGCGATTGTTATGATTTCGTTCATAACGTCTCCTTTTTTGTGTTTTTGTTGGTTTCGGTATTGTAATTAAACATTTGCATTTTCCACCGTGCGGAAGAAGAAATCCTCCAGTTTCTCGCGCGACGCGGAAAGCGTCACGGCGTCGGGGAATTCCTTCTTGAGCTCCTCCACGCGGTCCTTGATGTGCGTCGCGTGGTGCGGGAACTGAAGCGTCCAGCCGCCGTCGGGGTTCTTCACGCTGCCCTCGGCATCGACCATGAGTTCGCGGAACACCTTGTCCGCTCCCGGGGCGATCACGACGTTGATTCCGGACGCCGCGAGCAGGTCATCGAGCTTTCCGGTGCAGAGCAGATGCCCCTTCTTCAGAATCGCAATCCGGTCGCAGATCTCCTCCACGTCGGAAAGAATATGGCTGCTGAAGAACACGCTGGTTCCCTTTTTCTGCTGTTCAATGATGATCTGCTTGAACTCCTGGCGTCCATAAGGGTCGAGTCCGAGGAGCGGTTCGTCGAGAATCAGCAGTTCCGGTTTGTTGAGCAGAGCCTGCGCCACGCCGATACGCTGGAGCATGCCGCGCGAAAACGAACCGAGTTTCTCCTTCGCGTGATCCGCCATTTTAACCGTCTGAAGCGTCTCGTCAATCGTTTCATTGCGGACGTTGGAGGGAATGCGCAGGAGTTTTGCGCAAATCGAAAGGAATTCGCGCGCGGTCAGCTGTTTGCTGAATGCGGGGGAGTCGGGCAGAAAACCGATGCGTTTTTTGACTTCGACATCGTACGCGGGTTTCCCGAGCACGGTCGCAGAGCCTTCGGTGGGCTTGATCAGATCCATCAGAATCTTGATCGTCGTTGTTTTTCCGGCCCCGTTCGGTCCTAGAAATCCGAACACGGAGCCGCGGGGAACAGAAATCGAGAGGTTGTCCAAAGCCTTCGGACCGCGCGAAAACCAGTGACGGTAGCACTTTGACAGCCCCTCCGTCTGAATCACATATTCATCCATTCAACCATTTCTCCCTTTGCTTCCGGAGCCGGAAAATCCCGCCCGGGGTTCATGAAACAAAAATATGAATCTCCTGAAACAATAACATTAAAATCAGGAGATTCAAATCCTTTTTCCGTTTTTTTCATCTTTTTTTTGAAGAAAGACTCCAAAATTCAGATTTTCCTTCCCGGAATCTCTCAATTCGCTTTTTTCCGTTTTTGCGGCGGCGCTTTTTTTGCCGGAGCCTTCTTCTGCACCGTTTTTTTCGGTTGCGCAGTTTTCTTCTGCACCGGCTTTTTCTGAACGGCGTTCTTCTGCAGAGACGTCTTTTTCGGCTGCGGTTTCACCGCGGGGAGCGTGCGGTCACGCTTCAGAGCCGCCGCAGGATCCGCGGCGCGGGCATATCCCCAGTCCAGAAGCCGACGCACAAACATGTCGCGGTCGCGGCGGCGCGGATATCCCGTAACAACCGCGACCATGCGCCGTCCGTCGCGCAGACAGGTCGCCGTCAGACAAAACCCCGAGCGGTTGATAAACCCGGTTTTCAGCCCATCCACTCCCGGCGCGGCTTCCGAAGATCCCGGAAGAAGATAGTTGTGGTTCTTGATCATCATATAGCCCTTCTGCCCCTTCTCGCGAAAGGTGTCCAGACGGGTCGACGCCCAGTCCATCAGCTGTTTGTGGCGGAGCGTCACCTCCGCGAGACGCGCCATTCCCTCCGGGCTCGACACATTGTCCTGCTTCGCCGCTTTGCCGGGCAGTCCGTTCGGGTTGTAAAAACGGGTGTTCGCCATTTTGAGTTCACGGGCACGGGCGTTCATACGGTCGACAAACGGCCGCACCGCCCCCCCGCCGATGAATTCCGCAATCAGATACGCCGCATCGTTCGCGCTCTTGATCGACGTCGCCTTCATCAGTTCCCCGAGCTTGAAAGTCTCGCGCGGGTCCAGATACACCTGGCTCCCGCCGATCCGCGACGCCGCCGCGGTGACTTTCACCGGAGTATCCAGCGAATATTTGCCCGCAAGAATATCTTCATAGGCAAGCAGACACGTCATAATTTTCGTCATCGAGGCGATCGGATAGGCATTCCGCGCGTTTTTCGCCCAGAGAACGTTCCGCGTATTCAGATCCACAAGAATTCCCGACGATGCGCTGACACTGCCCGGAAGCGACGCGATGTTCCCCTGCACCGCATAGCGGTATTCGAACGGCTCGCCGAAATGCGGATCGTACGGAATTTCCGGCGGAGGAACTGCGTTCTGCGCGGACGCGTCCGCGGAAACGGACGGCGCGGGATCCAGTACGACCGGATTGATGACCGGAAGGCTGGCGGCGTCCGCATTATCCATATTGCCCCCCGGAACGGGTTTCTCCGGAACCGCGGGCCCCTTTGCCTCAGATTCCGGAAGAGCACCCGCCTCGGAATACATGCAGGAAAACAGTATCACCGCATGAACGAGCACTATTATCGTCAGAATAACAAGGATGGTGCTGTGCTTCTTCATTTTCAGCCGTTGACTTTTCCGTCGTCGTTCATTGCCTTGTTGAGCGCCGTGACGAGTGCCTGAACCGCGGCCTGGTCGATGTTGGAGTGCTCGCCGGCGCCGTAGAACAGCGCGCCGTCGCGTTTGCGGCGGATTCCGACATACGCAATCGCCTTCGCATCGGCCGTTCCGCCGAGCGTACGCTCCGAAAAGTCCTCCAGCACGAAATCATAGAGACCGGCGACATTGCGGATCGCATGAACCGTCGCAGAAAGCGGACCATTTCCGGCGCCTTCGATCTCCATGCTCCGCCCGTTGACCGCAAGAATGAGACGGACTTTGACCGTGGGATTGTCTCCCGTTTCATCGGTCGGAACGCGCGTGTAGCGGAGCAGCTTCAGCGGCCCCCGCACGTCGATAAACGCCTCGCGGAACACCTTGATAAGCTCGGAAGCGTCAATCTCGTCCCCCTTCTGATCCGTGTAACGCTGAACCGCTTCGCCGATCTGCGGGTGCATATTTTTCGGCGGATGCAGCCCGTAATCGTGCTCAAGCACATAGACGATTCCGCCCTTGCCCGACTGGCTGTTGATGCGGATGAGTTTCTCGTAGGAACGCCCGACATCCGCCGGGTCGATATGCAGGTACGGCATTTTCCAACCCACACCGAAGAGCTTCTGCGCCTCTTCGCGCTTTTCGAATCCCTTGCGGATGGCGTCCTGATGCGAACCGGAGAAAGCGGTGAACACCAGCTGTCCCGCATACGGATGACGCTGATGCACCTCAATTCCGCTTGCCTCCTCGACAGCCTTCGCTATTTTCGGAAGATTGGAGAAGTCCAGATTCGGCTCAATGCCGAGAGCCTTCAGATTCAGCGCAAGCGTCACAATATCCACATTGCCGGTGCGCTCGCCGTGTCCGAACAGAGTGCCTTCGACGCGTTCCGCGCCCGCGAGCAGAGTCATCTCGGTCGCGGCGACGGCGCACCCCTGGTCGTTGTGCGAATGCACGCTGACCGTGGTTTCGTCCAGATACGGATAACGCTGAATGAAATAGGCGATCATATCCGCGTAGTGCCACGGCGGACGCCGCTCGACGGTCGCGGGAAGATTGAGGATGAAGTCGCGCTTTTCAGACTTGCCCCACGCCTCTTTGACCGCAATGCAGAGATCAACGACGAAGTCGATATCGCTGTCCGTGAACTCCTCGGGGGAGAATTCATATCCGATCACATCCTTCATTCCCGCCTCTTCCACAAGACGGCGGATGAGTTTGGTTCCCTCGACCGCCATCCGCTTGATCTCCTCGCGCGATTTGCCGAAAACGATCTGACCGTGCAGATCGGAGGTTGCAATGTACGCATGAAGCACGGCGGAGTGAACCCCCTTGAGGGATTCGACAGTGCGGCGGATCAGGGATTCCCGCATCTGGGTCAGAACGCTGATGCGGACGTCTCCGGGAATGTGATTGTGCTCGATCAGCTCGCGGGTGAACTCAAAATCATCCTGCGACGCGGAAGGGAAGGCAACTTCGATTTCCTTGAATCCGATATCGGCAAGAAGTTTGAAATATTCAAGTTTTTTCGCAGGATTCATAGGCATGGGAAGAGCCTGATTGCCGTCGCGCAGATCGACGGAGCACCAGGCGGGAGCATGAGTCAGCTCTCCTTCGATCCAATCCCGTTTTTTCAGCGGAATGCGTGCGGGACTCTTATACTTTGGAGTCGTCATAATACACCTTATACACCTTGGTTTAGTTGTGTTGATAGATTTCCGATGATAATATATCATGCTTTCCGCAAATGAAAAGCGGATTTTAAAAAATTATCGCGGAATAGGGGAAAACGGAGACGCAACAGCCGGGCTCCCTCCCCGGCAGGCGGAGCGGATGTTTTGTTTTCAGACCTTCCGAAAAAACTTTTCCATGAAACAACTTAAATTTTTATAAAACCGAACACCAACATTGCCAAAAAGCAATAAAGCAATCCCCGGTTTACACTCAAAACATTCGAATAAAAAAGTTAGAGTATTTTTTATTCTCCGGGGAAAAACATTGAACAAAACAACGAAAAACGCTGTCTGCCCTTTTATATAAAGCCAACAGGATTACGTGTGTTTCCCACAAATGCGGGGAAAGGAGCTTTTCCTTTTGTCATTTGATCGAAAAAATGATATTTTTTCAGAAAAAATGAACAAACCGGAAAACAGGCTCTTGACTTGTAAGCATTTGTGTGTTACATTGTTATCCCAATTTTATGGAGGGCAAAAAAAAATGAACGACAAGAACCTCATCGACGTCCTGAGGAACTACATGGAAGAGAATCACCTCTCCTGGACTCAGGTGTCACGTCAGCTCGGGGTGACCCAGAACACGCTGACGAACTGGAACAAAGGCGGAAAAATCAGTCCGCGCAACAGAAGAGCGATCGTCAATCTGACGTCCGCCCCCGAACAGACCTGCTCCGTTGCAGACTGCACGGCCCGCGACACGAACGATCCGATCACGATTGCGATGCTTCGCGTCTGGGGAACCCTTTCCGAACGCGACAAAGCACGCGTCTACATGAATGCTCTGGAATATCGTGATGCAAATCCGGTTCCGGCAGTCACCCCGCAGCCGGCATCTGCGCCTGTTGCTCCGGCAGTCACCCCCGTTCCTGCTTTCCCTGTGGATACGGATCACTGACGCTTTTCCGGTCGCATCGGAAAAAACTCCGCACAATCTCCCCTTTTGCTGCGGAGTTTTTTTGTATTCAGACAAAATTTTCCGGTTCCACCCACCGAAACGCTCTCATGGAGCTTCTGCCGACGGAGTCTTCCGCTTTCACAGATCATAGCGTTGCAAAAACTCCGTATCGCCAACCTGACTCTCCCCCTCGTGCCGGTGCGTTTCGCGCCGACACGACTCTTCGCTGAACAAATTCCTCCGTTGCATTGCGATCCTCTGCGGAAACCTTCAGTCCGGCAAGACAATGTTCCGCAAATGCTCATACAAGGTCTTCATCCTCAAGGTTGCGTTCATATTTGTATGGAGACGATTTCACAAGTTGCAAGATCAATTCACCGGCGCAAAAACAATTGTGCGTTGTAAAGTTGAAAGAACGATCCGGAAATTTTTTTAAGAGCGGCTTGACAAAATAAAATAATGTTGTACATTAGATATCAAATGGAGAATGCTTCATGATACAGATTGTGGATCGGACATTTGATTTGCTGGAGTTTCTGGCCAGACAGAAGGAGAGCGTTTCCAACAGCGTCATCGCAGAGGAAATGGGGATTTCCATCCAGTCGGCGAACAACCTGCTGCGGACTCTGTACCGGAGGGGATATGTATCACAGGACTGCAAGCGGAATTACCGTCTGGGGGCGCGCTGCATCTACCTCGGGAGCTATGCGGATCGCTGGGGCGCATTGCGCGCGAGGCTTGCCGCACCAGTCAAGCAGCTTGTCGCAGAAACCGGATATGTCGCATTTGCGGGTGTGATTGAAAATGATCGAATGCTTTGCATCATCATGCAGGATCCGTCGCAGACAGAGCCCTACATTCCGCAGCAGCGCTGGTATGATGAGTTGCATTCGACGGCCAGCGGTCGAGTTTTGCTTGCGGCTCTTTCGAAAAAGGAGCGGGGACGTCTGTACAAACGGATTTGCCGGGAGATAAGCTCCCGCAAGAATCCGCTTTCGGAAAAAGCTCTTGCGGCTCTCTGCGAAGAAACGGAAGCGATCGGGTTTGCGGAAGTGCATGATGAATCTGTACAGGGGGTCTCTTCCATTGCGATTCCATTGCTCGGCGAGGAGGGGCACGTGGTCGCCGCGCTTGCTCTTTCCGGTCCGAACAGCAGCTGGAACAGGCTGCGGCGGGAAGAAAAAGTCGGGATGCTCCGTCGAGCGGCGGAGCTTGCCGCACAATAAAAACAACCCGGAGACGAGCTCCGGCATTAAAACGTGAGGAGAAATAAAATGAGCATGAAGAAGGTTTCAAGCAGGAATTTCTCTCTTGTCGAATTGCTGATAGTTGTTGTAATCATCGCAATTCTTGCGGCGATTCTGCTTCCGGCGCTGAACAGTGCGCGGGAGAAGGGACTCGCCATCAGCTGTCTTTCCAACCTGAAACAGACTGCGCTGACCGCACACTCCTATGCCGACAGTTTCGACAGTCAGCTGCTCCTGAGTCACACGGGTTCCGGCGGATTCGCCGGAATCTTTTTTGAAAATGAAAGGCCTGCAGACAAATGAACCGCAATAAAGAATGTCCGCTGATTCCCATGGCCGCCATTACAGGCGCGCCGTCCCGCGAATTTCTGTTTGAACGTCTGAAGAAATGGAAATCCGTCGGTGTCTCCCAGTTCATGATTTATCCAAGAAGCGGCCTCGAGCTGGAATACATGTCCGAAGCGTGGCTCGACCGATGCGAATGGATCTGTGAAGACGCCGCTGCGCTCGGATTCACCTCCATCTGGATTTATGACGAGAAAAACTGGCCCAGCGGAACCTGCGACGGAGCTGTGCTTCGCGAAAATCCGGACTTTGCAATTCAGGCGCTTTGCATAAAAGAAACCTCGCAGGGAGAATATGAGATTCTCATCCGGCGGGGCGACCGGATGGCGGATCTTTTCAACCCAGACGCCGTGAACGCGTTCATCCGCCTGACGCATGAACGCTATGAAAAGCGCTTGGGGCGCTACTTCGGATCTTTGATAAAGGGTTTCTTTTCAGACGAGCCGGACATCGCATTCTTCGGAAATGAACTCTGGAAGGCGGGATATGTTCGCATGATTCCGTATTACAACGGATTGGAGGAGGAGTACCGGCAGCTGACCGGAGGCGAACTTCGCGAGGATATTTTACGCGGACTTCATACGGGAAGCGAATTCTATCAGCCTCCCTGCAACCGGCTGATCGCGAAACGGTTCCGTGCTTCGTATTCGGAACACCTTTCGCGCTGGTGCGCGGAACGCGGCATGCTCCTGACCGGACATCTGATGAATGAATACTGCGCATCCGCCGCGCTCAACTGCAATGGACACATCCTTGAAGTTCTGAGCGGTTTTTCATTCCCCGGAATCGATGACATTTTCACTCATCTTCTGCACGAGAAACAGGAATATCTTACGTTCGGAACGGGAATGTACGCAATTGAAAAACGGGGAAACCGGGGCGGAATGGCCGAGCTCTTTGCGCTCGGACCCTGTGACATGACGCTTGAAAAAATGTGCACCGGAATCTGGTTTTGCGCGGCATTCGGAATAGACCGCTATCTTCTTGCCGTCGCTCAGACTGAAATGCGCGGCAATGCGGAAAAAACATCGTATTTCAACCCTCTGAGCGAAACTCAGCCGTGGCACGAGGCGTTCCGCGAGCTGGGGACGGAGGCCAAAACCGCCGCACAATGGGCTCGGAAAAAGAGAGTCTGCGAAGTTGCGGTCCGTTACCCGTATGAACCTGAACCGCTGACGGATTTGCTGCGGCATCTGTCGGACGTCCAGCTCGGCTGGCGGCTGGTTCTGCCCGATGAGCTGACGGATGCGGACGTCGTGATTCAGTGTGCAAAAGGTATTTTGCGTGAAGAGCGTTCCCGGACGGAACATTTTGATTTCAGTGTGCTTTACTGCGATCTGCTGGACAGGCTTCCCCGGAGTTTGACCGTCTGTGAAAACGACGGTACTCTTGCCCGTAAGATTTTTCTGCGCCGCTATGAGGACGGCTCGGCGCTTGTATTCAATCTTTCGGGAAGAGAACGAAATCTGATTCTGAAAACCGGTGGGAAAACAATACCGTTTCATCTGTATGCAGCCGGCTTTTACATTTACGACCCCGCTGCACTTCCGGAAAAGGCACCGGAAAACATTTTTGACCTCCCGGAGGACGGATGGGAAATCACGCTTGACTCTCCAAACACCATGCGCGGCGATTTCACAGATAAAGAATGCGTGTTCACCCTTGAAGAGGATTTGCCGGAACTGCGTCTGTGCATCCGGAATTGCGGCGAACCGGTGGAGATTCTGCTGGACGGACGGATCGTTTGCGCGGAGAAGCCATGCAGCTCCCTTCCGCAAGGCTTCCGGGAACTCTATCTTGAAACGGAACCATTCTCGCTTGCAAGAGGAGAGCATGCCCTGACACTCGTTCATGACACGGCGGATTATCCGTATCTCCCTGCCGTGTTTCTGACCGGAAGATTTGCCGGAACGGCGGAAAAACATCTTTCCGTTTACCGGAACGGCGGTGAGGGGTTGTTCGGGTATGCCGGACGCCTGAAGTTGTCCCGCAGAGTGCGGCTTCCCGCCGGAACCGACGCCATTCGGGCTGAAACAAACGGTCTTTGCGCGGAACTGTTCATCAACGGGGAATCGCTTGGCCGCCGCATCCGCAATCCCTTCCGCTGGATTTTTCCGGAACAGCGGAGCGGAGAGGTTGAAATCGCCCTGGTCCTGAGCACGTCATGCGGACCGCTTTTCGGGCAAAAGGCGTTTGAAAATCCATCCGGAGGGCTGTGGCTGAAAGCGTATTCCCCGCACAACGGAGAAGCGGTGACGTCGTACAGGAAGAAGCCTTGAGCACAGACGGCATTCCGCTGCCGCGGGCTGCCGTTTTCCGTATCTTTTCGGGAAATTGCAAAAGTAAAGGCAACCTCTAAATGACAACTCTGAAAAATCTCATTCGGAGATTTTCAGACATAAATAAACGGGATTTCTTTCAAAAAGTTATTGATAGAGGTCCTCTAAACAGGAGAAAATGAATGAACAGACAAATAAAATCAGTCAAATTCAGTCTGGTAGAACTCATGATCGTGATTGCCGTGATCGCGATTCTGACAGGACTGCTTCTTCCGGCACTGAATTCGGCAAGGGGGAAAGCCCGATCGATTCTATGTGCGGGAAATCTTAAATCCATCGGCCAACTGTTTATCATGTATGTGGATGAAAATGATGACTGGCCGCCGATCTGTGTGGAAAACTATCAAAACGGATGTTCTCAGCGGGATATCCCACTGCTTCTGCTTGGCAAATCGCCGACAGCTGCTTTTGTTCCGGGGGTTGACCAGAGATCTATCCGGGGGGCCTATCTCTGTCCCGAAGCCTCTCTTCTGGAAGGAGCCAGCTTCTACAGGACATCCTATCGGATGGTTCAGGGCTTGAACAACTCCTCTGGAAATCAGAAGGGCGGAGTCTGGTATATGGAGAATTCGTCCTTTGCATTCCGGAAATACAGTGCGATTGCCAATGGAAGTGTCATTCTGACAGAAGGCCCCCTTTTTCTCTGGGAAGGCACAAAATACGGCAGTTCGTACAGCGCAGCAATCTGGTATTCAAATAATTACGATAATTACATGAACAATCAGACAAAGCCAAATCGGATTGCCTACGAAAATCATCGGAATCGGGCGAATTTCCTGTTCAAAGACGGTCATGTGACAGCCTGTCGGCTCGGACAGCGCTTCTCCGCAACCGATCCATGCTGGATTCCCCAAAAATAACAAGGAGACAATCTCATGCGAAAACAAACACTGAGCTGTATTTTTCTGTTTTTCCTTCTCCCGGGACTCTTTGCCGCGGAAAATCTGATTTTCAACGGTGGTTTTGAACTCGGAAATGCCGGATTTCAATGTATCAAATACCTGCGGCCGGATACGAACGCCGGACTGATCTATGAAGGTGCATTTGCAGATTCCAAAGAACGGATGGCAGGAGAATTCTCCCTCTGCATTCCCAACCGTTTTTCGGAAACGGTGCTGCTGATGACTCCGGAACTTCAGCTCAGGCCGGATACAGAATATACATTTTCCGTATGGATGAAGGCAGAACGGGAAAATTATCCGGTTGTGCTGTCGATTCTTTCCGCATCTGTCTACGATCAATGGGATGCGAAACAGAAAACATTTTCTGTCGGCAGATCGTGGAAACGTTATTCCCTGAACTTCCGGACCTCCGGGAAACGGAGAAGCCCGTGGTATGTCGTCGGGCTGAAATCCTGCCATGGGACAAAGGAAAAAGGTGCAGCTCTCTGGCTGGACAACATGCAGATGGGAAGAGGTGAAATTGCAGACTGGATCCCGAGCTCCTCGATAGAGATTGCTTCGCTCCCGGAACAGAACTATTTTATCGGAGAAGAGGGACGGACAAACTGCTCAATCCGTCTGACCGCAGTGAATTATACAGGGAAGACGCAGAAGATCCCTCTGGAGCTGAGCATTCGGACGGAACACCGCGGGAATTCTCCGGAAGCTGTTGATGGGGAAAATATCGAACGTTTCCCGGTGGGAGAACTCTCTCTGGAGCCGGGCGTGACTCAACTTCCGGTGTTTCAATATCCGGCAAAGCGGTTCGGGGCATATTGCATTCAGAGCTCTGTGAATTCGATTCCAGGATCGTATAAAGGATACTTTGCAGTGATCGGTCGTTATGTTCCCCGTCCGATTGATTTGAATCGGGATTTCTGTGTCTCCGTCAATCTTGGAGCGGGAAATATTGTGGTGCCTCCCCGTTGGGACGAAACGCGGAAACGCGGCTTCCGTGCTGCCGGAGGAGGTCCGGATAAGCTGTACGCCGCTCTTGCTGCGATGGGCTGCCGTCTAATTCGGGACTGGGGATATCCGCAGTCCTCCTGTCACTGGCGCCTGCTGGAGCCGGAAGAGGGACATTTCGATTTCTCCGTCATGGACTGGGCCTATGAAATTTCCAAAAAACATGGAATGACCTTGCTCCCCGTCCTGGGCGCCAGCGATACTCATAATCCCATAGACGGAACCGTCGGAAAGGGAACTCTTTCCGGACTGCCCGACTGGCTTTTGAAAAAGAGCACGAAAATACCCTCGCCAGCATGGCTGACCGCGAGTGGAAAAGCTCAGTTCATTCCTCCGGAGGAATCCTGGCGGAAAATGATCCGTGCGGCAGCGGTGCATTTCAAAGGACGGATTCGCTGGTTTGAAATCATGAATGAACCGAATATCTGTATGGATTCCACCCGTTACCTGAGGTTTCTGGAGATTGCCCGGGAAGAAATACGGGGAAATGCTTCAGGGACAAAAATTGTCGGGGTCTGTTCGACCGGGGATCTGGGAGGTAACCTGACGACTTTTGTCGGAAAGGTGCTCTCGGGCGGGGGACTGGATGATCTGGATGTCCTTTCGTTCCATCCATATAATGCTCCGAATCTTAGCTCCCCTGTTCCGGCCGACCGGCAGATCGCGGGACTTCGCTCCCTCATCCGGAAGTATAGGAAGCAGAATGTGCCTCTCTGGAACACGGAATTGTACTATATGCGAGACGGAGGGAAAAACTGGTTTGAACGGGCTGTCGTATTTCCGGAAGATGTTGCAAAACGCTTTCTGACAGATCTCGGAGAGGGCGTTGCACAGTCGATTCCTCTCCAATTCGGAGAAATGTTCAAAAGTTCCACTCCACATATTTCGACCAGTATGTACGGCAACAATCAGTTTATTCCCAATGCCAATTTTGTTGTCTACAATGCGTTGGCCCGTTTCTTTGAAGGAGCCGAGCTAAAAAAGAAAATCCGATACTCCAACGGCTGCATCTGCTATATCTATCTCCGGAATGGCAAACTGTGCGCGGCTCTCTGGAATTATCAGAACAACAAGGGAATTTCTGCGGATCTCCGACGATTTCAGGTAACGGATCTGTATGGGAATTTCTTCTCAGCATCGAAAAACACACCTGTTCTCTCTAAGCCGTACTATCTGTTCCCGGGGAAAGAGAACAGAAAGAGTTTTGAAACAGAGTTGGAGCAACTGAAGTTTCAGATGACTCGTCCGCTAGCGATTGCCGGGATCGGCAGAAAAATGGGAAAATCACTGTTTCTCCATCTGTTCAATCTCTCATCGGAGACTCAGGAAGGCATGGCAGGATATCTCGGCAGACATCTATGCGCAAAACACCAGGTTCCCTTTCAGATTCCGCCGGGTTCATCCACGGTGGTGAAAATCCCGTTGATTCCGTCATCGGCGGAAAATCATCCGCAGGCGCTTCTTGTTCTGGGGGAACGTCAATTTTCTTATCCGCTTGAGATCGTGGAAAATTGCCGGGTTGAAACAAAGATTCAGATGCAAAATGCGGAAGGAAAGGTATTTCTGGACCGGAATCGACTGCGGCTGAAACTGTTCGTCCGGGATACGACGCCCTCCGGTCCAACAGGAAAGAGAAAACCATGGCAAACCGATTCTGTCGAACTTTTTCTGGATATGGCCCCCTTCTCGCTGGACAGACATCATCCAAAGAACTACACATCGGATGTTTCCCGCCTTTTTGTTACTCCACGGGATCCGGATGCTCTTCATGCCGCGGGAACGATTCGTCCGGAGGAGTGCCGACTGAATGTGCTCAATATACAGGATGGCTACAGCATATCTCTCGAGGTACCTGTTGCAGTAGAACATTTTCTTGGATTCGAATTGAAAATCAATGACTGCGGCAATGAGAAAAAGGAATTTTCCCTGATTGGCGGGAAAAATCCGCAGAGTGATCGAACTGTATTCGGACTGCTTGAAGCCGAATCAAACTAACAAGGAGAATTCACTGCTGTCCGTGGAAAATTCAGCCAATAAAATTCCCGAAAAGGTCCGGTTGATGATGTATCTTTTCGGGGAATTGCAAAAGTAAACGCACTTTGGGGAAAATTGAGCAGAAGCGAAGTGCGTTTACTGTTTGCAAAACGTGCGTTCAGTCTTACAAGTTTCAATATTTTTGAAACTTCCCCTCCCGATAATCGGTTTACACATTTCCCCTCTTGACAAATTTAAAACCCCTGTTATTTTAAAAAACTGAAAGGGGAAATAATCATGCAGCAGAACTTACTTATAAAATGCCCGGTCTGCAATGCGCAGATTTCCAAAAATGCTCGGCGTTGCCCTCATTGCGGAGAACCTCTGAGTTTTTTGGAGCGTCCGGTCGTTTGGCAAAAACCGGAAACATGGCTTTCTCCGTTGCTTATCTTGTTTGTTGTATTGCCTGTAAGTGTTCTTTTCCTTTGTTTTGCTCTAGTAATGATTATTGAGCGGTTTAGACCTAATGGTTATTGATTGACGGGTATCCTTCCTTAAAAACAGGAAGGATTCTGTCATGGCTATAGAAGCTCGTCTTACTCTCAATCCGGACGATTACAATGCTGCACTTGAGGCGGCGAAGAAAAATACTGAAAACCTCCGGAAAGAAATAGAAAAAACTTTGAATTTCGCCGTCTCAATGTCAACCGACAGCTTCCGGACCTTCGCCGCCTGCCAGACGCTCATCGGCTGGACGGCTTCATCAGTCAAAACCGGCCGCGATTGCCTTGCAGACCGCCATTCTTGATACGCCCTGAGTTTTTGCGAATTGCGCTTGCGTCACCCATTCCATGTTTCACCTCGCTTTTGAGGTGGAAACACGTCAATGTAAACCACGTGTTTACAGTTTACATCTGCAAAGAAATACCCGTATGAAATACCACACGGGCAGTGTTTCAGACACCTCTGATCGGAGATTTCATGACTGGATTGTAATTGATGGAAACGGCGTTTCGATTCTTCCCGTTGTCTCTTGCGAGAATGAAAAAAATACGGATTTTTTGCTTTCCTATTTGATATTTCTGCAAATCCGTATTAGTTTACCGATTCAAAGGAGAGTTCTTAAAAGATGAAACCCGTTTTTACGAAAATAGAAAACAGTGCGATCGCCGCCCGCGAACGTTCGCGCGATATTCTGCCGACAGCAGTCCTTTTCGGCGGCATCACCGTGATGCTGCTCATGTTCGGACTCACCGTGCTCTACTCCACTTCCTACGGGACCGCCGGAACCGCTTTCTTCGTTAAACAACTCATGTGGGCTGGAACCGGAACCGCAGGCGCTCTCGGAGTCCTCTTCTTCGGATTCAAAAAAATTTCCGACTGGAGCCCCTGGTTCATGGGCGCTGTCCTGCTGCTGCTGCTTATCGCCGACTTCTGTTTTCCCGCAATCAACGGAGCAAACCGATGGATCAAAGTCCCTGGAATCGGAAATATCCAGCCGTCCGAATACGCAAAAGTCGTCATGACTCTCTTCCTTGCAAAATTCCTCTCGGAGCGCGCACGGATGCTTGAAAAAAAACCGTTCTTCCGGTTTCCGGGACAGCATGGCTGGGCGCAGACTCCCTTCTGGTCCGTCTTCGTGTTCGGCGGAATCTGCTGCGGATTCATTATGGCCGCAGTTCTCATCGGACACGACTTCGGAACGACTTTTCTGCTTGTGCTTCTCTTCTTTTCCCTGATGTTCGTCGCCGGAGTCACATGGAAACTCCTTCTTCCGATTCTGCTCGGACCAGGCGTCGCCGTCTATTTCTACCTGATGAATTTCGATCCCATGCGCCGCGACCGTCTGACCATCTTTCTCAACCCCGAACCGCATCAGATGGATGAAGGATATCAGCTTTGGAACTCGCTTCTCGCGCTCGGCTCCGGAAGCTGGACCGGACTCGGATTCACCGAAAGCCGCATGAAAATGAAGTATCTGCCCGAAGCGCACACCGACTTCATTCTCTCCATCGTGGGAGAGGAACTCGGACTCGTCTTTCTGATTCTCGTGCTGGTTGCGTATGCGGCGTTTCTCTTTTTTTCGCTCTGCATTGCGCGCGCGGCACGCACCCGCCAGGGAATGCTGACCGCGACCGGCTGCGCGACCTTCATCGGAATTCAGGCGTGCATCAACATCGGCGTCATCTGCGGCGCGCTCCCGACAAAGGGAATGCCCGCACCGTTCATCAGCTACGGAGGAAGCAGCCTCGTAACCTGTCTTGTCGCCGCCGGACTCATCCTCAGCGTGGCGCTTGACGCCGCGTACCCCGACTATCCCGGCGCCGTCCGGCAGTATTTCAAAGACCGGCTCCGGCAGTCAAAACTCATCCGCTGGCTCAAAGAAGATTCAACATTGGAGAACTAATGAAACTCACCGCTCTCGCCATCAGCTGCGGAGGAACCGGAGGACACTTCAATCCCGGCCTCAGCATCGCCCGCGCGCTCAAAGCCCGCGGCGGAAAACCGGTCCTCATCCTCGGAGGAAAACACGTTGTCAAACAGGCCGAAACCGCAGCGGAATACGGGATCGAAGCCGTAAGAATCGAAGCGGTTCCGCTGACAAAAAATCCGTTCAGACTGCCGATGTTCTTCAAACATCTTTTCGCCGGCGCCGCACAGACGAAAGCCGCATACCGCAAATACGGATGTCAGGCGCTGCTCTGCATGGGGAGTTTCGCTTCGTTTCCGCCCGCGCTTGCGGCGCGTCTCAACCGCTTTCCGCTGTTTCTGCATGACGGCAACGCAAAGATCGGACGCGCGAACCGGATGCTGAGCCGCTGGGCGAAGGCGCTTGCGCTTTCGTTCCCGGTGAAAGACGTCTCCCGCTGCAAATGCCCGACCATCCTCACGGGAATGCCGCTTCGTCCGGAAATCGTTTCCGGAGTCATGGACAAAGCCGACGCCGTTGCGGAAATCAACCGCCGCTGGAACGCCGATTTCTCGCCGGAGAAGCCGCTGCTGCTGGTTTTCGGCGGCAGCCTCGGCGCCCGCACGATCAACACAAAGGTGAAGATTCCCGTCGGTCTGCCTGGAGCGAACGATCTTCAGGTGGTCCGTCTTGTGGGACCCGGCAACCTGGAGGCGATCCGGCCGCTCTACGCCGCGTCCCCGGCGAAAGAACTGATTCTGGAAGCGTGTCAGGACATGAACATTCTCTATTCCGCCGCCGACCTGGTCATCTGCCGTTCCGGCGGAAGCACCGTCTCCGAACTTGCAATTTATGGAAAATACGCGGTGCTGAGTCCCTTTCCGTTTGCCGCAGACGGGCATCAGGACGACAATGCGCAGTGGCTTGCCGCCGCAGGCGGAGCGAACGTCGTAGCCGACGGCGACTGCACCGAAGAGAAGTTCGCCTCGATTCTCCGCACCTGGACCGCAAACCGTGCGGAGTTCACAACCCGCGGCGCCGGCTCGAAACGTCTCGCCCAGCCGGACGCCGCCGGAAATGTGCTCGACATGATCGAAAACATTCTCTCCGTCTCCCCGCAATCCGTCTGACGCCGGACGGAAAGGAAGTCATCCTCCGCACGTGTTTCTGCGGAATTCGGAGGGGGCGACTCCTTTCAGTTTCCGGAAAAGCTGAGAAAAATAGAATTGGTTGCAGAATCCGAGATGATCCGCAATCTCCTTGATTGAGTAGCTGCTCTTGCTCAGAAGTTCACAGCCCTGCTCGATCAGTTTGCCGTTGCGGTACTCCACCGGCGTCATGGAAAGATGACGCCGGAAAAGATGATTCAGGGTCGATTCGCCGATTCCCAGCTTTTCCGCGCAATCCGCCATGCCGGAAAACTTCCGGCTTTCCAAAAGCAGCTGCGCCCGTGCGAGAACAGTCGCCGCGCTGTTCCGCAGCGTATTCAAGCCCGCCACCCGCAGCAGAAACGCATACCCTTCCGCCGCCAGTTCCGGAGCCGGAACGGCCCGGCTCCGCAGTTTGTCGCGGATTCCGTATATGATGTTCTTAAAAATTTCCGAATCGGCAAGCGGGAAAATTTGTATATGCGTCAAGTTGAGCTGCGTGCACATGGAACTGAGATGGACCCCGTTCAGTTCCAGTACAAGCTTGTGATATGAACCGGATTTGCCTGAATCGAATTCATAGTCGCTCCCCGGGGGAATTGTCAGAAGCTGTCCCGGTACAAGCGTCACCTCCCTTCCATTGAACCGGTAGAAAAGCATGCCGTCCAGAATCAGAACCGCAATAAAGAGCTTGCAATAGAGCTCTTTGAACTTGAAACGGTTCTGACGGATCGTTTCTTCCACAACAAACGGATAGACCGGATACACCACCGCTTCGTGCGAAAACGGCCACTCGACAGCTTCGATTTTTTTCGCTCCGTAATATCCATCACCCGAAAGCTGAACATTCCGCGGACCTTGTCGTTTTTTCGTTTTTGTGCTCACAGGCAAATCTCCGTATGTTTATTGACAGAATTTTATATACAATAGCATGTTTTCGCTCTTGTTTCAAGTAAAATCCATGCTATATTCTTTTTCAAAGCGGGACTCAAAAAAACAGAAGAATAAAAAAACTGCTGGCCAGCCTCTCACTCAAACACAAAAAAACGAAAGGTCAAACAACGCCATGAAAACAAAATCAACAGCACGCGACGTTTCCGATTCCAAAGGGATATTCCGCAGATTCACTCTTGTGGAACTCCTCGTGGTAATTGCTATCATAGCAATCCTTGCGGGGATGCTTCTGCCCGCGCTGAACAAGGCAAAGCTGAAGGCTCAGGCAATCTTGTGCACCTCCAATCTGAAACAGGTTGGACTCACCCTAGGGATGTATGCGGACGACAACAACGAATACTTTCCCGCACCCTATCCGCCGACAACCGAGTATCCTGGCTATTACGAGTACGGGAACTGGGCAAAACTTGTGGTCGAGCTCGGATACTTCGGACGGAAAAATGACGTGAACATCGATGCTCCCGGCACCATGAAAATTCTCCGTTGTCCGTCGCTGCCCGTCAATACGGCATTCAACAATCATGTTTACGGAATGAACTGCAACCTGGCGACCGGCCTCGCCAACGCCCGCAAGTTCCCCAGACGCAGCAAGCTGGATTTCGCCGACTACTGGTATCTCCGCCGCAACAAACCCTCCGAAACCGTACTGGCGGGCGACAGCGTCAAATTAGAAAGCGGAATTTTCCACCAGATGCCGCTTCTCACACTCGATGCGAGGCCGCACTTCCGGCACGACCGCAGATTCAACGGCGTCGCCATGGACGGCAGCGCAAAAACCGGTCTGACCTGGTCCGCCGCAACACTGGTCTACAACTTCACGAACGGATTCGTCGACACCATGGAAATGCCTTCCGTTTATAAACGCAACGAAAACTGAGGAGCGCAAGAATGCCTGTTTCTGTAACACCCGACACTCTCTGTTCCCGCCGTTATGCACCGGCTGCGCTCGGAAACGGCTCTCTCTCCGTCACGCTCGGACCGGAGGGAGACCAGCGGCCGGCCGAATTCTGCGGCATGACCCCGGAAATCGTCCGCGCAGGAGTCCGCCTCGACAACCGCATCGGCGAACTTGTTTCATTCGGCAGCTTCCGCTTCGGCGGCGGACTCGTCAAAACCTGGGAACAGGCTCTTGACCCGGAAAACGGAATCGAAACGAGCCGTATCGTCTATCATGACGGCTCCACGCTCGAAAGCGAATGTTTCTGCTGTTTCGACCGCGATATTCTCGCAATCCATATCCGCCGCGACACGGAAGAGGAATTCCATTTTGAATACGAACTCTCCGGACGCCGCATGACGCACGGATGGAACGGCAAAAGAGACATTCAATACATGATCGACACGATGGACGGTTCTTCGGGAGTGATCCGGCTTTTCGCCGATCAGCCGGCCTGGCTCCGCCGCAAAGGAAATGTCTATGCCATGAATGTCCACGCCCGGGAATTCTCCATTTTCCTCTGTTTCGACTGCGATGCGGAAGCGGATTACGAAACACTCCGGCAGGAGACCGTTGCACAGTGGAACGCATATCATGCGGAAATGCACCCGCTCCCGCTCGAAGGACGTCTCAAGGAACTCTACATGATGTGCCAGTATCACCTGCGCATTTCCTCGACCGGATGGGCAATCCCGACCGGACTTTACCGTTCGCACTGGAACGGAGTTTATTTCGGCTTCGACAACTATTTCACCTTCATGGGACTCCTCTGTTCGGGTCATGCCGCGACCGCGGCAAAAATCCCGCGGTTTTTCGCATCGCTCCTTCCCGTGGCGCTCGGACGGCTCAACGCCGAATTTCACAGGACCGGAGCCGCGCGCTTCGCCTGGGAAACGGAAGAACACGGTCTCGAGTGCAGCCCTTCCGGATTCTGGCACGACCATATTTTTCAGGCGGGGCATTACACTCTCATGTGCTGGGAACTCTTCCGCGCGACCGGAGACATGGAACTTCTGCGCGGGGAACTCTTCCCCGTCATGCGCGGCATGATGGAATGGATCCGCCAGTTCCGCCTGATCCGCGCGGAAGACGGTTCACTGAAAGCCGGAGCCTGTACCGATCTCGAACGGCTCGGGCCGGGACGTGTCAATCCGTTCATGACCTGCTGTTCGCTGATTGCAATGTTTGAAGCGGGCGCGGAGGCGGCGGAACTGCTCGGTGCAGATGCGGAGCTCGTTCCGCTCTGGAAAACGGCGGCCCGCGATCTGCGCAAAAACCTTCCGCGCGGAAACGGACGCTATCTCGCGGCGGAGGGCGTGGAAGACTTCTCCTTCGGGCTTCTCGCGGGGCTCTATCCTTACGGCATTCTGCGAGACGATCCGCTTCAGCTCGAAACGCTCCGGATTTTCGGCGCCGAACGCGAAAATTGCGGAAACATGTATCATGTCGGACACGGCGTCTGTTCCTGGTATGTCTGCTGGGAGGCGCTCGCACGGATCCGGGCGGGCGAACGCGCCGCCGCGCGCAGACTCCTCGAGGAGCTTGCGGAAGAGACCGGCTGTTTCTCGGAAATGTTTGAAATCTACGAACGCGGAATCCGTCCCTGGTTCACCACGGCGGAAGGAATCTTCGTTCAGGCTGTCAACGAACTCTTCTCGGAGGAAAAACAATGAAAAGAATTCTTTCACTCGCCCTCGCTCTGCTGGGCGGCGCCCTTGCGGCGGAAAACCTGCTGCCGGACGGGGATTTCCTGTTCGGAACCGCAAGCTATATGCTCGGCGACAACGGCAATTACGTCCCCGTTCCGCATCGCGTCGTTCCGTCCGGCGACGCTCACGGAAACATTCTTGAGATCTCCCCCGAATCCGGCAGAATCTCAGCCCTCTATCTCCCCGAAGTCCCGTTCCGGCGCGGCTGCGAGTATGAACTGAGCTTTTCTGCGAAAAGCAGGAAAAAAGCATTCAGCGTCACCGTTTCGGAATACAACAATTTTTCCGGGAACTGTGCAAGCTGGGGCATAAAATCCTTTCGCGTCACCCCGCAGTGGAAACGCCATGTCTACCGCTTCCGTCCGGATGCGCTCCCCCCCTGGAAAGTTCCCCGGTTCAAAGCGGATGAAAAGGAAACAATGGGCGGATTCCGCCTGCTCGTCCGCGAAAACTTTGCGGAGGGCGAAACGCTGAGTCTCTCCAATCTCTATCTCGGTCCCGTCGGCGGCGAAACGGTCAGACCGGAAGTTTCCGGCGCGTTTCAATACGGCGGCATGCTGCGTCGTTTTGATCCGGGAACCTCTCTTGCTGTTCCGCTGGAACTGCTGAATCGCTCCGCAAGCGGCGTCAATGCGGAAATCAAGTGGAATGTCAAAGACACGCTGAGCGGGAAAAGCGTTCTTTCCGGCTCGTTCAGGAAAGACCTTCTCCAAGGCAAAACCGTCGTTCCCCTGACCTTCACGATTCCGGAACGGAACATGACCGCCGTGCTGGAAGCGACGGTGAACGGAAGCGCTGTCCTCGCACCGTTCCGCTTTGCCTCCGTCCCCGCGGTGCGTACACCGAAAAACGAGCTCCCGATAATGCTCGGCATTGACGGCTTTTTCTCCTCCCGTTCCCGGGATCTGCAGGAGACAGAAGTCGCATTTCTGGCGGACTGCGGCATTCAGATTGTCCGCGACCGTGAAATGAGCGGCTGGAAGCTGCTTCAGCCGAAAGACTCCGCCGTCAACGCCGAACCTCTGCGCAAGGTCCTGGAACTGATGGGGAAACATGGACTCGAACTCATGCCTGTCGTCGGGGGAATGCTCTGGACGAACCGCGGCTACCGTTCCGGCATTCCGACTTCCAGCAGCGTTCCGGACTGGGTATGCGCTCAGTCCAAAGTCGTTCCGGGACCGATGGACGGATTCAATCAGCGCGGTTCCATGCCGATCCTCGTTCCCGAAAAGCTCTGGCGCGGCTATGTCCGCGACCTTGCGGAAATCGGCAAGGGGAAAATCCGCATTTACGAAATCATGAACGAACCGTTCTCTTTCTTCACGGCCGGACAGTACCGGGAATATCTGAATTCCGCTCATGACGAATTGAAGAAAGCGGATCCCGCCTGCATCATTCTCGGGGCCTGTCTGACGGGCGACCTGAAGCGCAATCTCGTCAAGGATATGGCTTCGTTCCTCGGTTCCGGAAAGCCCGCGTGCGACGCAATCAGTTTTCATCCGTACAACAGCCTCTATGAAGACAGCCGGGATTCGGGCTCAGCAATGTTCACGGCATTCCGTGCTCAGCTTCGCGCCGCCGGATGCGCCGATATGCCGCTCTGGAACACAGAACTCTACTATCTCAATCCGAAATCCGAGGGCGGATCCGACGCCTTCTCAGGTCCCGTCTTCCATCCCGGCCGGCTCGCCCGCCGCTATCTGCTCGACACGGCGAACGGTGCGAAATCATCCATTCTCCTGACTCCAGGACAGATGATCGACAACGCATTCAATCTGAACATGGCGCGCTGGAACACGTTCTTCAAACCGCTGTTCCTGCCAAACGGAAACTACATCGTCACCGCCATCCTTTCAGACCTTCTGCGCGGGACCCGTTTCGACGGAATCCGCATGTATGAATCCGGAGAAACAATGTGTTATCGCTTCAGCGGCAGGGAAAAGGCGTTTGCCGCCCTCTTCTCCCTGAACGTCCGCGACGACGACACCCGCAAACTGGAACTTCCCGCTCCCGGAAACGGCGTCCGCTATCTCGATGTTTTCGGCAATCCGCTGGAAACGCGCACATTCGGCGCGACCGGGATTCCCGTCTACATCGTCGCCCGGAATTCCGCTCAAATCGAACGGATTCTCGACGCTGTGCGCATCACCGGCGTCAACCCGGTCCGCGCAACTGCCGGAAGAGTCTGCAAAGAAAACGGAACCTATGTCCTGCGCACCGCCATGCATTCCGGCATCGAGAAGACCGACTCCGAAGCGACGGTGAAGTTCGGCAGCGTCGTCCGCACGTTCCAGGTCCCCGCGAAGACGACTCTGTTCCGAATCGAATCTTCCGAACTTCCGGAGAAGGCGGAATTCACCGTCAACGGAATGCGCGTCCGCTATGCCGTCAGCGAAACTCTGAGTGTGCCGCTTCTGCCGTCCACGCCCGAAACGGCAAACGATTCCGCCTGGAAAGCAGCGAAAAAAGTGACTCTCGGAGAAAACCGGTCCGTTGAATTGGGCTGGCGTGCGAACACGCTTTTCCTGCGCGTCCGCACCGGCGACCGCACCCCTTTCCGCAAGGGCGTCCGCAAACTCTGGGAAGGCGACTCGGTGGAGCTCTTCTTCGACGCCGCGCCGTTCGCCAATATGAACGACGTCCGCGGCCAGTCTCCCGAAACGGTCCAGCTGATCTTCGCTCCCCCCGCGGGAAAATTCAAGGCGATTCCGGAAGGCGGAACCTCGATCCACCGGAAAGCAATCCGCTGGAAATTTGAACAGGACGCGGACGGCTCCGTTTTCACCGCCGCGCTTCCGCTTTGGAAACTCTATGCGGATTCCGCAGCCCCCTTTGCGATCGACCTCAAAATCAACGACTTCGGAACCGACGGCAAGCGTCTGGCCGAAGTCTCCCTGAGCGGACGCACCGACAGTTACAAAAACCGTATGAATTTCATAATCCTAACCTTGGAAAGGAACTGAAATGAAACACATCGCAACACTCGCCGCACTCTGTGCCGCAATTGCCTGCTTTGCGCAGGAAACCACAAACTTCTCTCTGTTTGTTCAGGGAAACGTCCCCTTCCGGGTTGAGACCGTCCCCGCGGAAGTGCAGGCGGGCGTCATGACCTGGCTGCCGAAGGAGAAGCACGACCGCTCCTACTGTCTTTCTCTTCCGAAACGCAAGGAACTCGTCAAAGGCGAATGGCGTGCGGTGAGTTTCCGTGTCACACCGGAAGCGGACGGCATGATCTCGCTCAACGTGCGCGGCCCCTACAAACTCCGTAAAACCGATGCCGGCCATCGGCTCTGGACACAGATGTGGGTCGACTACCGCAAGTTTGAAGCGCCGGGGCTGAAGAACGGAATGCTCACCGAAGCGGACGAGAACGACCCATCCGTTCCCGCAGGCTGGAAATACTCCACCAGCTACCGTCAGCCGGAAGCCGTCTGGGATTATGAAAACCATACTCTCTCAGCCTGGCACGAAGGCTCCGCCGTAACATCCATCCCCGTCGCCAAAGGCAAAACCATTACGGTCAAATTCGAGGTGCGCGGCGGAAAAATTGTTCCGCCGGCGGAAAACTGATCACCCCCGCGCGCCTTCGCAAAGCAGACGGCGCACATGCGGCATCCACGAAGACTCCGTCGAAATCTCGATGAAGTCTTCGTCGTAAAATGAATATTTGACCGGATAAATCCATACGAAAGGATTTTCATTCGGCTTTTCCCACACCTCGCTCGCTTCTCCTTCCACGGGCGAAAACAGCAGAACGCGTCCGCAGCCCCGGTAGAATTCACGAAAAACGATCTCGCCGGAATCCTTTCTTTTCGCAATCACGCGCCGTCCGGGAACCGGATATTCGCGTCCGCCGACATAAACAACCGTTCCGGCGGGAAACCAGCTGCGGAACGAATCATCGGAAATCTGTATTGCAATCAACCCTTCGCGGTTCGCGATCAGCGGAGCTTCGCCGTGTTCGAGCGACGCGGCGTAACTGTCGAACGACTCCAGAGTGCTGTCGAACCCGGAAGCCTGCACGGCGGAAATCAGCGGAATGGAACGCGCGGACGGCACGCGGACGCGTCCCCATTCGCTCCGGTTCTCTCCGGCGGCCAGAAAGTCCGAGGGAAGAAACGGAAGAACATGCGGAGCAAGCTTCTCCCAGGTCTCCTTCTCCATCTTCTTGATGTCCCCGCGGATATATTTGCTGATGTGCTGCTTCCCGATTCCCGCCCGGCGCGCAAGTTCGCTCTGCGACCCCAATTCCTCCGCCGCTCTGCGCAGCGCCTCCTGAAATTCACGTCCGACCTTCACCATTGCCATTCTCCAGTTTACACCAATTTACATCAGTATACTCCAGTCCTGAAAAAAAACAAATTTTTTTTGAAAAAAAGTTTGCTTTTTCTCTTGAAGTCTATTAAATAGACGCTATAATAGACGACAATAAACGGTTTACAACAGTTTCTGTTTTCAGCAAAAAAGTTCTGAACAGAACTGAATATCAACAATTTAAGGAAAACAAGAGGAAAAAATGCAGAACGAAACGGAAAAATCGATGTTTCTGTCAGTCGCCGAACTCAACAGGCTCCTGCCATGGAGCAAAAACATCATCGCCCGGATGATCCGCGAAGGAGTCTTCAGACCCGTGCGCAACCCGCTGGCGAAAGGACGCTCCAAAATGTTTTTCTGGCGTCCCCAGGTCGACGAAGCGATCCGGAAACTCGTCGGAAATGCCTTTGAAGAAGGACGGAAGGAGGCGGAACCATGCGCATGAGTCTCCTCCGGTCCTGCCGTTCCGGAATCGGCGGAAGCGACATCGCGGCCGTTTTCGGGCTCTCCCGCTGGAAAAGCCGTTATCAGCTCTATCTGGAAAAGACCTCCGTTCCGGAACCTGCGGCCCCCGCTCAGCCGACCGGTCCCGCGGCGTCCCGCTACTGGGCGCAGAAACAGAAACGGATCATCGCCGATGCGTATATCCGGAAGACGGGAGAAAAACTGCTGAAATCGACAAGGATGACAAGAGACCCGGATAGACGATATTTTCACGGCCACCTCGATTTCTTCATCGCCGACCCCGGCGGCGCCCCGAAGCGGGCTCTGGAATGCGTTTCCGCCGCATTCGCAAACGAAGAGTGGGGCCCCGGAGGCTCCGCGCGCATTCCCGTTTATTACGCTATGAAAGTCCAGTGGTACATGGGGCTGCTTCCCGGTCTCGAAAGCATGGACGTCGCGGCGCTGTTCAGCGGACGCGATTTCCGGATTTACAGCATTCCCCGCTCCGATGCGCTTATCGCCCAGCTCCGCCGCGGCGCTCTGGCGTTCTGGCGCGACCATGTGGAGATGCGGCTGCCGCCCGCTCCGCTGACCGAAGAGGAGGTGCGCGAAGTCTATCCGCAGCCCGTCCGGAAAACCGTTCAGGCCACCCGCGATATGGAAGACATGATCGGCAACTACCGTCAGCTCTGCAATATTCAACAGGAAACCGAAAAGGTGCGTCGCGTTCTGCGCGACGGAATTCTGCGCGGCATGGGCGACGCCGCCGCTCTGACCGATGCAAACGGCGTCACGCTCGCGACTTTCCGTCCGAATTCCGCCGGAGTGCGCATGTTCCGCCTCGCGGCGCCGGGAGGTGAGGCGCGATGAGCAAGAGCAATCCCGAATGCTTCGGAAAAATCACCAATACCGGACGCTGTCCGCATTGTCCCTACATGGAAGCCTGCCGCTTCGCCTCCGACGACAAGAAGCGCATCGAAGCGCAGAACGCCCGCTGGGAAAATGCATACGAATACGATGAACGCATCGCGACGCCCGCAACCGAACTCCCCGTCGACGTCTCCCCCGGACGCAGCTTTTCGCACGATGAAATGGTTGCGCTCTCCGCCTTCCTTCTCCGGATCGGCTCGAACAAAAAACTCGGGCGCATCCTCGAAGCCAAGCTGATGGGGACGAAAAGCATCTCCCAGCTTGCGCGGCAGGAGGGTGTGACGCGACAGGCGATCCACAAGCGCATCGGCAAGGAGCTCGCCGCGATCTTCGGCTACAAAAACCGTCAGCTCACCGACTCGCGGCTGCTTACGTTGAACCCGCAGGAGTTCACTCTCCTCAAACTCACGCGCGACGGCTTCTGCGATGCGGAAATCCGCGAGGAGATGCACTGCAGCGCGGCGATGCTCAAACAGGTCCGGACCCGCATGGAGTGGAAACTGTCGCGTCCGACGTAAACTCAGTTCTTCAGGCTCTGAATCGGCGCGGGGATCCGTCCTCCGCGCCTGATGAACGCCGCGGGAGAACAGCGGTTGACCGGAATGACCGGCGCCTCGCCGAGAAGTCCGCCGAACGACACGCTGTCGCCCACCTTGCATCCGTATGCGGGAATGACGCGGACGGCCGTCGTTTTCGTGTTCACCACGCCGATGGAGATTTCATCCGCGATAATGCCGGAAATCACCTCGGCAGGAGTGTCGCCCGGAATCGCGATCATATCAAGTCCGACGGAACAGACGGCGGTCATGGCTTCAAGCTTTTCGAGGCTGAGCGCGCCGCAGCGGGCGGCTTCGATCATGCCGGCGTCCTCCGAAACGGGAATGAACGCGCCGGAAAGTCCGCCGACGTGCGAAGACGCCATGACGCCGCCCTTCTTGACTGCGTCGTTGAGCATGGCGAGCGCGGCGGTTGTCCCGTGACAGCCGCACTTCTCAAGCCCCATGGATTCGAGAATGTACGCCACCGAGTCGCCGACCGCGGGGGTCGGCGCGAGGGAAAGGTCGACGATGCCGAACGGCACGCCAAGCCGCTCCGAAGCCTCCCGCGCGACGAGCTGCCCCACGCGCGTGATTTTGAATGCGGTGCGTTTGATGGTCTCCGCGACCTCCGTAAGATTGCATGCGCCTTTGCGACGGATTGCGGACGCGACCACGCCGGGACCGGAAACTCCCACATTGATCACCGTTTCCGGCTCGCCGATTCCATGAAAAGCCCCCGCCATGAACGGATTGTCTTCCGGAACGTTCGCGAAAACCACAAGCTTGGCGCAGCCGATCGACTGTTTCTCTTTCGTGCGCTCCGCTGTTTCGCGGACGATGCGCCCCATTTCCGCCACGGCGTCCATGTTGACGCCCGCCTTCGTGCTGGCGACGTTGACGGAGGAACAGACGCGCTCCGTCTCCGCGAGAGCCTGCGGAATGGAGGAAATGAGCGTGCGGCTTCCGTTGGTAAATCCCTTCTGCACGAGCGCGCTGTATCCGCCGATGAAGTTGATTCCGAGTTCATGAGCCGCCTTGTCGAGCGTTTTTGCGATTTTGACGGCTCCGTCCACATCAAGTCCGCCCGCCATCAGGGCGACGGGGGTGACGGATACGCGTTTGTTGATGATCGGAATGCCGTATTTTTTCTCTATCTCCTCGCCTGTCCTGACGAGATTTTTCGCGCGGCTCATGATCCGGTCGTAAATGCGGGCGCAGAGACGGTCCGCGTCTTCGCTCTGGCAGTCGTAAAGGGAGATGCCCATGGTGATGGTGCGGATATCGAGACACTCCTCGCGGATCATGCTGATCGTTTCGATGATATCTTTCGTCTCAAACATGGTCAGATCCTGTGCATGGAGTTGAAAATGTCCTCGTGCATGACATGGATTTCAAGCCCGTCCTTTTTCCCGAGCGCGGCCATCCGGTCGACGAAGTCGTTGAACGGACAGACAAGTTTCTGGATGTCGACGATCATGATCATGGTGAAATACTGATTGAGCACGGTCTGCGAAATATCGAGAATATTGGCTCCGCTCTCCGCGCATCCCGCGCTGACCTTTGCGATAATTCCGACAGAATCCTTTCCGATGACGGAAACAACGGCTTTCATATACAATCCTTTCTATTTGATGTTTTCAGGATAATATACAGCCGTTGCGGCGGAAATCAATGAAAGTTTTTCAGAAGAGAGCCGCAATGCATTCTTTTCAGAGCTTCTGCAAGCTACGCAAACGGAAGGCAAGCGGTCTCTCCGGCCTCTTATTTCGAAACGAACTTCAGCATCTTCAGATTCTTGTTCAGATTCGGCGGATAACGCATCGGAAGGTCAACCGCGGTCGACTTGATCATGATCGGCTTGTAGTGCGTGAAGGTGTCGAACGAGAATTTGCCGTGATATGCGCCGAAGCCGCTGCCGCCGACTCCGCCGAACGGCATTTCCGGATTCAGAAGATGCGTCACCGTCTCATTCAGGCACACTCCGCCCGACGAAGTCTGTTCAATTATCTGCTCCGCATTGTCGCGTCCGAAGTAATAGAGCGCAAGCGGTTTCGGATGCTCGTTGATCTGCGCAATCACATCGTTGATGTTGTTGAAACTCAGAACCGGCAGAACCGGACCGAAGATCTCTTCGCGCATGACGGGATCGTTCCAGGTGATGCCGTCGATGACGGTGGGCGCGATGAAACGCTTCGCACGGTTGGAAACTCCGCCGCAGAGAATCGTTCCTTCGCCCATCAGCTTCTGCAGACGGTCGAAATGACGCTCGTTGATGATCCGCGGATAATCCGGAGACGCTGCCGGGTCCTCCGTGTAAAACTGGCGGATCCAGTAAAGCAGTTTCTCCAGAAACGTTTTTTTAACGGAGCTGTGCACATAAAGATGATCCGGCGCGACGCAGGTCTGTCCGGCGTTCAGGAACTTGCCCCACGCAATCCGCTTCGCGGCAAGATTCAGCTTGGCGTCGGAATCGACAATGCAGGGACTCTTTCCGCCGAGTTCAAGCGTAAGCGGAGTGAGGTGCTCCGCCGCGGCACGCATCACGGCGCGTCCGCCGCCGGCCCCGCCCGTATAAAAAATGTAGTCGAATTTTTCTTTCAGAAGACGCTCCGAGACGTCGACGCCGCCGTTGAAGACTGCCACGTGTTCCGGCTTGAAGACCTTGCGCACAATCGCTTCAATGACTTTCGCCGTGTGTTCCGCCTGTTCCGCCGGCTTGAGAATCACCCGGTTGCCCGCGGCAACCGCGCCGATCAGCGGAGCGAACGTCAGCTGAAACGGATAGTTCCACGCCGAAAAAATCAGAACGTTTCCATACGGTTCCGGACAGATGCGCCCCTTTGCCGGGAAGTTCAGAAGAGAAGTCCGGACTTTTTTCACCGATATGTACGACGGCAGTTTTTTGATCATCGCCGCCAGTTCGTCGAGCACAATGGAGATCTCGGTCGCAATGGATTCAAATTCGCACTTCCCGAGGTCGAGCCGCAGAGCTTCGCAGATCATGTCCTGACTCTGGCGGATTTCGCTGAAGAGCCCGCGCAAAGCGTCGAGCCGGACGTCGATATTCAGTGCGGAGAATCTTTTTTGCGCTTCGAAAATTTGCGATATGCTGTCCATTGTCTCACCTCAGCCTTTCTTTTCCGGAATGACTTCGAGCCAGTAGCCGTCGGGATCCTCGCAGAAATAAATGCCCATGTCTTTGTTTTCAAAGCAGATGCAGCCCATTTTTTCGTGGAGTGCGTGCGCCGCTTCAAAATCATCGACGACAAACGCCAGGTGGAACTCGTCCTCGCCGAGATCGTACGGCTCCTTGCGGTCGCGGAGCCACGTCAGTTCAAGCTGATGCGTGCTGGAGCCGTCCTCCAGATACACGATAATGAACGAGCCGTCCCCGGCGTTGATTCTGCGCACTTCATGCATGTTGAAGGCGTCACGATAGAACTTGAGACTTTTGTCAAGATCAAGCACATTGAAGTTGTTGTGAACCATCCGGAATTTCATGAGAGTTCCCCTCCTGATTTCTCAGGGAATATAGCACGGGGCGGCTGGGAAAGCAAGCTCGACTTCTCAAAAACCTTCCGTTTAAACGCAAAAGGCGGGAAGTCTGCAAAAAACTTCCCGCCCGGTGCGCAATCGGAACGAACCGCTGAAGCGTCACTCGACTGTGATCTTGTGAACCTTGGCGTTGTCGCCCTTCGGCAGATTCAAGGTCAGAACACCGTCCTGTGTCTTGGCGGTGATCTTCTCGACGTCGATGCCGTCCGAAAGCTGAAACTCGCGCTTGAAGACAATCGGCTGTCCATTTTTGCGGAGCGAGCTTGCCGCGGTCATTGACATGATTTTATCCTTCACTTCGATGTGAACGGTCTTGCTGTTCGCGCCGGGAATCTCAAACCAGATGGTTACACCGTCCGCGCCGTCGAGGATGTCGACAAGCGGCATCAGGACAAGGGTTTCGGGTTCCCTGTTTTCAACTTTGACTTCATTCTCGTTCATGATCGTTTCTCCTTTTTTATTGAACATTGACAATATGCGACGCAGGTTTCACGGCGTCTTCGCGCGGCAGAGTGACGGTCAGAACGCCGTCCGCGCATTTCGCTTTCGTTTCAGCACCCTTCACCTTGACCGGCAGGCGAACCGTCTCTTCGTAGGAATCGAAGGAACGCTCACGGCGGATGAAATGCTTGTCATTGTCGGGGTTGACGTTGCAGTGATGGCTCGCCTTGACCGTCAGATAATCGCCGAGAACCTCAACGCTGACATCCGCAGGCGTGCAGCCGGGAACCGCGAGACGGGCAACGATGTTTTCCTTGCCGACCTCCAGCTCCAGACGCTTCTGATCAGGAGTGTTCAGGAAAGCCGGACTGAAATCGGTCATCCGCCCGAACATGTCGTTCAGCAGATCGTCGATCCCGTAAAGTGTCGGCTGATAATTGTGTTCCTTGTGCCATTTTGCCATGTGATGATGCATATCGCACCTCCTGTGTCTTGTCTTTTGTTTTGTCGTTTTCGTTGACGAAATGAGTTATAGCAGAAGCCGTGCCAATTGTTTTTTCAAGCGGGGGAAGCAGACAAAAGAGACAATATGTCACTCTTTTTCAAGAGACAAATTGTCTCATATTCCATTTATCCGCCAGTCCGCGCCTGAAAAACGGACGGAAGAGCGGGCGTTTTTTCATTTTTCTGCTTGAAGTATTCGGTTTTGAGAGTATCTTATCAAATCAACACGATGGAGTTTCCGATGCCCGACGATAAAAACTTGACACCCATGATGCAGCAGTACCTCAAGGTGAAGGCGGAGGCGCCGAAGGACGCCGTTCTGCTTTTCCGGATGGGCGATTTCTATGAAATGTTCTTCAACGACGCCAAAGTGGCGAGTCCGATTCTGGAAATCGCGCTGACCTCCCGCGCGGGGTATCCGATGTGCGGCGTGCCGTATCACGCGCTTGATCTCTATCTGCCCAAACTGCTCGAAGCCGGCGTGAAAGTCGCCATTGCGGAACAGCTCGAAAACCCCGCGCTCGTCAAAGGCAACGCCATTGTCAAACGCGGCATCACGCGGGTCATCACGCCCGGCTCCATCACCGAGGGCCCCCTGCTGAAACCCTCCGACAACAATTTTCTCTGCTCCTATTACAGCGTTCCCTCAAAAAACATCTACGCGCTGTCGTGGCTCGATATCAGCACCGGCGAATTCCTCGCCGCCGAATTCAGCTCCATTCCGGAAGCGGCGGATGAACTCGCAAAGCTTCATCCGCGCGAATGCGTCGCCCCCGCCTCCCTGCTTGCGGAATGGAAGAAGGATCCCTCGTCCAAGCCCGAAACTCCGCAGAACATGCTCTGGACCGAACTCGACGACTGGATTTTCTCCTATGAAAACGCGTTCGGACTGCTGACCCGCCACTTCGGAACGCTCACGCTTGAAGGATTCGGATTCAAACAGAAGGAAGCGGACGCCGTCCGCGCCGCCGGAGCCGTTCTCGCATACACCGAAGACAATCTCAAGTGTCAGACGGGACACATTCGCAAAATCAGTCTCAAATCGCGCGATGAGGTGCTGCTGATCGACCCCTCCAGCCGCCGCAACCTTGAGCTCGCCGACCCGATGCTGGGCTCCGCAAAAGACTCCACTCTGCTCCATGTGCTCGACTGTTCCAAGACTCCGATGGGCGGACGCCTTCTGCGTCAATGGGTGCTCAACCCGCTGCGCAGCGTGGACCGCATCGTCGAACGCCAGGATATCGTCGGAACGTTCAAGGACGATCCCCTCACGCTTGCGGAACTGCGCGAAACCATCTCCGGCATCCGCGACCTCGCGCGCATTACGACCAAGCTGAATATGAACACCGCGAATCCGCGCGATCTCATCGCGCTCAGCGCAAGTCTCGCCCTCATTCCCGGAGTCAAAAACATCCTCGCAATCTTCGATCTGCCGCTGATTGCGGACGTCGGCGGAAGGCTCGGCGAACTTGCGGAACTCACCACGAGCATTCACGACACCCTCGTCGATTCGCCCCCCGCAACCGCGAACGACGGCGGAGTCATCCGTGAGGGCTGCAACGCCGAGCTCGACGAACTCCGCTCCGCCGCAACCGAAGGCCGGAACTGGGTCGCCCGGCTGCAGGCGAAAGAACAGGAACGCACCGGAATCAAAAACCTCAAGGTCCACTACAACCGCGTATTCGGATTCTACATCGAGGTCACAAAAGCCAATCTCGAAAACGTTCCGGACGACTATATCCGCAAACAGACGCTCGTCAACTGCGAACGCTTCATCACGCCCGAACTCAAAGAGATGGAATCCAAAATTCTCGGAGCGGACGACAAGGCGAAGGCGCTCGAAATCAAGCTCTTTGAAGAGCTCCGCACATACGCAGCCGGATTCACGCGCGAAATTCAGCAGAACGCCGAAGCGCTCGCCGAAATCGACGCCCTCTGCGCTCTCGCCGACTGCGCTTCGCGTTACTCCTACTGCCGTCCGCACGTCGACGACAGCGACATGCTCGTCATCCGCGGCGGACGCCACCCCGTTCTCGACGCCGCGATGCAGGACACCCGTTTCATCCCGAACGACACCGTTCTCGACGGCGACGACAACCGCATGATGATCATCACAGGTCCGAACATGGCGGGCAAATCAACTTATATCCGCCAGACCGCTCTGCTCGTCATCATGGCGCAAATGGGATCGTTCATTCCCGCGGACAGCGCTGTAATCGGAGTCGCCGACAAAATTTTCACCCGCGTCGGCGCCGCGGACGACATTTCCCGCGGACAGAGCACATTCATGGTTGAAATGCTCGAAACCGCGAACATTCTCAACAACGCCACCGCGCGCAGTCTCATCATTCTGGATGAAATCGGGCGCGGCACAAGCACTTTCGACGGGCTCTCCATCGCCTGGTCGGTTGCGGAATACATTCTCGACCACACCCATGCGCGGACGCAGTTCGCCACGCACTACCACGAACTCACCGAACTCGCAATGGTCCGGCAGGGCGTCAAAAACTACAACGTCGCCGTGCGCGAATACGGCGATCAGATCATCTTCCTGCGTCAGATCGTTCCCGGCGCGGCGGACAAGAGTTACGGAATTCATGTGGCGAAACTCGCCGGTCTTCCCGACGGGGTTGTCTCTCGGGCAAAAGAGATCCTCGCGAACCTGGAGGAAAACGCCATCGGCGAAGCGAACCTGCCGTCCGTCACCGCCGCACGCGAAAAGCGCGGACGCTACCGGACGAAAAACGGCGGTCCGCCCCAGCCGAAACCGGCGATTCTCCAGCCGTCGCTGTTCGACTGAAGCGGAAGATTTTTACTTTTCCGCATTGCGGATTTTTTCGAGAACCTTGTCCGTGTCCAGTTCAATGGAATAGTTTTCAAGCGCGCGCTTCCAGAAACGGAGCGCGCCTTTTTCGTCGTCGAGCATCAGCCGGATATCTCCCGCATGATCCAGAATGACGGGATCAACCGGACCTTTCCCTGTCTTTTTCATTGCTTTTTCGATGAATTCCCATGCTCGGGAGTAATCTTTCGCGCGGTAAAGCGCCCACGCCATGCTGTCGAGAATGGCCGGCTCTTCCGGCTGCACCCGGAGCGCGCGGGTCAGCAGTTCCAGCGCCTGCTCCGTCTTGACTCCCGCCTCCGCGTAGATGTAGCCGAGCAGATTCAGATATTCCGCATTTTCCGGCTCCTCCTCCAGCGCCGGCAGCAGAAAATTTTCCGCGACATCCACGCGCCCTGTCTTTTCCGAAAGCAGAACGGCATACATGAGCGCCGCCTCAAACGTCTTTTCCTCCTCTTTGCCTTCCGGATCCGGAAGAGACTCGATGTACTTCAGCTGAAGTTCCAGCGCTTCGGCATAACGTTTCTGCAGACTGAGCGCCAGCGACGAGAAATGCAGAAGTTCCGGTTCCGGATTCTTGATTGCCGCAACAACTTCCGGAAACTTCGCGAAATCCTGCGAGCCCCAGACTGCACGCGCGTAGACCGGTTTGAGCGCATGGTCTTCCGGAAACGCCTTCAGATGTTCCGCAAACGCGGATGCCGCTTCCCGATAAAAGCAACCGCCATAAAGCGAATGCGCCAGCAGCGCGCTCTCCGTCCGTCCGAGTTTTCCGCCGCTCAAATCCTTGATTTTCAGCCAGGTGCGGGCGGCAAGCGCGGGCTGCCCGGTGATCGTGTAGAACGCGGCAAGCCGCCGCAGACTGTCGATCCGATCCGGATTCGCGAACAGAGGAGCGGTCAGCAGCGGAAGCGCGGCTTCCGCCATCTTCCGGTTGCCGATTGCGGAAGTGTACGAAATATACTTGGAGGGGTCAAGCGCCGTCGCCGGGTCGGCAAGCGCGGAGACGACCTCGTCGAAAAGACGTTCGAACTTGCGCCCGAACTTTTCCTTGTCGCTCTTCATGAAAAGCCCAATCAAAAACGGGGTTTCATCCGATGAATTCTCCCGCGCATCCAGATAAACGTTCACAGCAAGCGGAAGAAGCTGCAGACGCTGTTCGGCGGAAGCGGTTTCCAGCAATTCTGAAATTTCTTTATCCGCCTCGTCGTATTTTTTCTGCGAAGCGAGAAGGCTCGCCAGCAGAACCCGTCCGGCGAACATCGCTTTTGCCTCCCTGGAATCCGCGGGAAACTTTGCCGTCCGCGGTTTCAGCGAATTCATCAGCCGGACAACCTCCGCCGTGAGCTCCGTGTCCCCCGCAAGCGCGTAAAGCATGAGATTCGAGGCAAGAAGGAGTCCGAGCTGTGTATGTTCCGGATGCTCCTGCGCAAATTTCAAGAGCCGCAGGGTGCGCGGCGGAAGCGGTTTTTTCTGTTCTTCCAGATCGCCTTTGACCAGCTCCAGCAGCTCTTCCGAGTCCGGCGTTTTTTCTGCTGCAAGATAGAGCTTGTCGAGAAGCGGCTCCGGGATCTTTTTTTCATCGTCACTGGCTGTGAGAATGCCGTTGACGAATACAGCAAAATCGGAGAATGCCTCCGCGCGGTCAGCCCCCGCGGAAGAGAGGGAAAAGCTTTCCTTCCCGGCCGGCGCATCGCCGGCAAAATCAAATTGAATATCCGCGCCGGAAAGCATTCCCGCGCAAAGGACAAGAAGAAAAATCCGTTTCCGCATTCAAAACCCCATGAGAACTGTCAAAATCTCCGGCGGAACTGAAAAACCGTTCCCCGTAAAAGAAAAAAGGACGTGATGCAAAAATCACGTCCCAGAATCACGCGAACTTATTTGTTCTTGTGGCGCATCGCCTTCAGCATTTTTCTGCGCTTATGCTGAGCGATCTTTCTGCGACGTTTTTTTCTGAGGTTTCCCATATCGACTCTCTTGGTTAAAGGTTTCAAAAAGGTTAATGTAAAATTTATCATACTATCCGGAAAATGCAAATGCTTTTCTTCAATTTTCCGTAATTTTCTTGAGAGAAGACCGCGGAGAGCGGCAGCTCCAAACGCCGATGCAGCCGCTCTCCCGCAAAGTTCAGATTTCCACGCCGTTCGCTTTCAGCACGGCCTGCACCTTCGCGACATCGACGTCGCGCGGCTGAACCCCGTCGCGGGCGGCAATTGCGGCGGCGACGCCAATCCCCTGGCCGATGTTCATGCAGATCGGCATGACGCGGTAGTTCGAGTGCGCCTTGTGCGTGCCGGAAATGTCGCGTCCCGCAAGAAGAAGTCCGTCGATTTTCACGGGCACGCAGGCGCGGTACGGAATCGTGTACTGTCCCCTCGACTGGAACTTGTGCTGCGCACCGTTTTTGTCGAGCCCGGAACCCTCGACGTTGTGAATGTCGAAGTTGAACATGTTGCGGGTCGCGATCCAGTCGTCGAACACGCGCGCCTCCACGATGTCTTCCGGCGTGATCGTGTAAAGACCCTTGAAATGACGCGTTTCGCGGACGCCCATCATCTGTGCGGAGGTGACAAGATAGCAGTTCTCGTAGCCGGGGGCGTACTCGCGCAGGAAGAGGATGATGTCGCTCATCTGGCGGCGGCAAATCTGTTCGGCTTTCGTCAGATCGGCGGCGCTGGTTCCGTCGATGTCGGTGACGTTCGTCATATTGACGCAGACTTCGCCGGGAATCCATGTCGGATAAAGCAGGGTGTGTCCGGCGGGCGAGGGGAGATGCTCTTTCGCAAGCGCCTGGATTTCGCCTTTCGGCACCTGGACGCGCGTTTCGAAGCTGCCGGGCAGAATGGCGCGCGAGTAATCCACGCCGCCGATGCGGAACATCAGGGTGACCGGCTGGCACTTGCCGTCCTCTTCGCGGCCAAGCTGATATTCCGCACCCGCTTTCGCGGCGACGTCGCCGTCGCCGGTGGCGTCAATGACGACTTTTCCCATGATTGCGGCGCGCCCGGATTTGCTTTCCGTAATGATTCCCCTGACCGTATCGCCCTCCTTGACGACGCCGCAGACGAAGGTGTAAAGTTTGAGAATCACGCCTGCTTCGGCGAGCATGTCGAAGAGCACTTTTTTGAGGATTTCATGGTTGATCTGATGTCTTCCCGCGCCCTGGGTCGGACAGAAGATTCCGGCTTTTTCCGCCTGGACGCGCGCCATCATCTCCTCGAAAACAGGCGAGTCGGTGCAGCCTGTGAAGTGAGACATCATGCCGCTGGTCGCCATTCCGCCGACGCAGTTGAACTGTTCGACGAGAATCGTTTTTGCTCCCGTCCGCGCAGCGGCGATTGCGGCTGTGTATCCCGCCGGTCCCGCTCCCGCGACAATGACGTCCGCATGATCGGTGACTGGCAGTTTGTGTTCCGGTTCCGTGTAGAATTCCATAATGACAGCTCCTTGTTGGGGTTTCTGTCTTTACTTTATCACTCCGCAAGCGGAAAACCTTTGATTTTTCAGGAATTTTTCTTGAAAAATCACGGATTTCAGAAAGGCATACCGTCCGCCGACCAGACATTGTTCATCGACCACTGTTTCTTGAACGAACCGGATTCTGCATAGAAGCTCTCCGAAATTGTCTGCGGAGTATAGCCTCTTCCGTAAACGGTCGTAACATGTCCGTCTCCCCATGAAACGTTGACCGCGCTGGTATTGTGACGCGGATAAACAACCGTGTTCGCCCACTCGGGATAAATGTGGACCCGGTAAAACGGTCCTTTTTCTGCCTCTCCCAGTTTTTTGGCCTCTGTTGCCGTGAGGAATCTGGACGAGTTCTTGAGTTTTGTCGTTTTCAGGCGCGGGTTTACATCACCCATTGCGGAAAAATTGATTGCAATATTTGCAAACATCCAATCAGAGGCGTTGATGGATCCTCTCAAACCATTTTCCCATACCTTGAGATATGCATCTCCCATATCTTTTTTGGCGGAGGGACAAAGCAGTGTCTTGGCAGTCAGATACTTTCCTCCGAGGACAAAATACCTGCTCCATGTCTTGTAACCGGGATCGGCGTCCGGATCGGAGGCTCTGCACGGCGGATAGAAATCGTTGAAATCCGAAGTGTAGTTCGCAAGAGCAAGTGCGAACTGCTTGAAGTTTCCGGAACAGGAAATCGTGTTCGCCTTTTCTCTTGCGGAATTCAGCGCCGGCAGCAGCATCGCCGCGAGGATTGCGATGATCGCAATCGTAATAAAGAAAACTTGTTAAATATACATTATTTTATGTAATATATAACTATGATAGATTCTCCAGAAACCGGCAGAAGTCGCTCCGATCAACCGCACTTGTATTGTCCGGAATCCCCCAAAAACAGAATACGGAATTCCCGGTTTCCCGTCAGATTCAGCAGGGCAACACTGTCACGTAGAGAGTTCAAAATTGATTCATCCACAATCAACAATCCGTTGAACTCCGGTGGATTCAACAGAAAACCTGCAACTGTCTGTGAATTGGGAAATCCTTCCTGTTTCAAAACCTCAACCGCACTGTTGGTCGGCGCCAGTACCAGCGGATTTTCTTTGAGACCCCGTGCCAATTCTTTCAAAGTCGATGTCTTTCCGGAACCGGCAACGCCGCGCAGTAACGTGAAACGGTCTCTGCTCCGCAAAATCCACTGAATAACTTGATAATGTCCCAAATTTTGTGATGGGACGTGTTGTTTGACAAAGGTGCATCTGCCCTTTATTTTGAGTTGCTCAAAATCCAATCATAAAGGAAACGCAGATGCAGGGTAAAATTAGCATGGAGTTGTCGTTTTGTCAATCAGAAGAAGGATTTTCTTTGGGTGAACTTGTTGTAAAACTGGCTGATGTGCATGAACGCAAAGCATTCGGGGAACTGCTGAAGATGATCTTGCAGATGATGCAGGAGATCCTGATGTATCGTATTTTTCATGGAAAAATCGATGCAATGAAGTGTTGTACCGCCGGTCATCTTCGCCTCAATGGTAGCTTCGAACGGCGTATTCTTACCAATCTTGGAGAATTCAAAATGACGTTCTGGCGTGTGAGCTGTTCTGCGTGCGAAAAACTTTTCGCCCTTGCAACGATTCATTCACTTGGGGCGTTACCAGACGAAAACCAATGAACTTGAAAAGCTAATTGTAGAAGCAGCAAGCGAGACGAATTATCGGCGTGCGGTCCAGGAATTGGTGCGTGATGGAAAGCTGCCGGTATCATTTCATACCGCGCATGGTTGGGTGTTGCGCACTGATTGCGATGAAATAGACATTTCAAAACGAGTGATCGGAACTACCCCGATTCAGATTATGCCAGACGGAACCAGATTCAAAGGAGCAGGTTGTAATGGCGAGGCACGTAAAGGCGATTTGAAGGTGGTTATCGGGATTACCACCCGTGGAGAAATATTTCCGCTTGGAAGTTGGGCTGGAACAAGTTGGGATACTATCAGCAAGCAATGGAAAGAACAGGGAATGAAGTTTCCTGATGGCAGTATTTTGATCTGTGATGGTGAACTTGGATTGTCCGAAGCATTTGCCGAATATGCTTCGGAACAGCAACGTTGCCACTGGCATATCAATCGGGATTTGTATCACGCAATGTATCAAAATGGTGGACGCAAGGTGGATTCCAAACCAATTCAAGAGGCTTTGGTCGGAGCGCTGGCGATCGAATTGCCCCAGAAAGATTTTAAGCAGGTATCTGAACAAGAAAAAGACGATATCGAGGAACGAATGGAGAAAACAGAAGCTGCCATTGATCAACTGATCGGATATTTGCAAGGACATGGGTATGAGGCGGCGGCAACCTATATGCGACGGGCAAAAATCGGTATGTTCGGTTATATTCGCCGCTGGCTGAAATGGGGACTGATCTTTCCAAGAGCTTCCTCGATGGTCGAAAGGGTTATGCGGGAACTTGGACGTAGAATTAAGAAAATTGCTTATGGGTGGAGTGATAAAGGCGTAACGAAAGTTGCGAGAATCATATTGAAAAGATTTGCAAACGCCAGTGAATGGGAGGATTACTGGCAAAAAAGGATGGAAATTATCGGCAACGTCGTCATCTGCGTTGGAAATTACAAGTGTTTTTTTACAGAATTTGGGACAATAACATGTAAAAGATAAGACTTCATCTGACAAAACAAGAAAAAAATGCTATATTTAAGAGAGCATCAAAAAGAGAAAGCTATCATGTATAGGTGATGGAGCAAAATAACGCGAAAGGCGGTGGAAAAA